>ODAI012626921.1_pt1 | contig 43082 bp, 40 predicted proteins | sample 1539321 | NCBI WGS metagenome assembly ODAI01 (sample SAMN02144231, study PRJEB22623) | gut metagenome | biome: sheep rumen | host: Ovis aries | place: New Zealand
ACTTGTATATGTGTTGTAGGTGTATTTGATGGGCTTGCTCTTCCAAATGCTCTTGGAGTCCAACCTCTTATAATAACCCCTCTGTTAGCAGATACATGAACTAATTTAAGGTTTTCTACATCTAATTCTTGATTTTCTGCATTTGCTTCTGCATTTTCTAAAACTCTTAAAATTGCAGTTGCTGCTTTAACAGGGTATCTACCAGAAGGCCATCCTTTTAAATCACTTCTGTGACCAACTTTCTTGTTGTGTCTTTTGAAAGGTACCACTGCTTTTTTAGCAATAACATCTTCTAAGTATGCTTTTGCATCTTCTAAATACATATTACGAATAGTTCTACATATTTCCACTGAATGTTTAGGAGAAATTTTAAGACCATGACTTGATGCTTTAGCAATTTTTTCATTTTCTTTTGCTTGGTATGAATAAGTGTTTTTCTTTGCCATACTAATCTTCTCCTTATTTATTTAAGTGGAACAAACATTGATGATCTTGTAGCACCCATACCAGGGTCTCCGTGTTGTACTCTTGATCTGGTTTGTGCGAATTCTCCAAAGTAGCATCCAATCATTTCAGGTTGAATTGTTACTTCTACGAAATCTTGACCATTATAAATTCCAAATGTTAAACCTACCATATTAGGAAGTACAATCATATCACGACAATGTGTTTTGATAACTATTGGTTTTCCACTTTTGTTTTCGATATTTTTAACTTTTTCGATTCTGTTTAGAACTTTTTCTTGTTCAGGTAAGAATCCTCTCTTGAGAGATCTTCTTTGTCTTGATGGTAATAATTCAATTACTTCATCAAGGGACATTTCTTGAAGCTCTTCAAGTGTATATCCTCTAAATTTAAATATTTTACGAGCCAATTAAGTGCCTCCTTATCGTCTTCTACCAGTACGTTTAGCTGCTATAGAACCAACTTTTCTTCCTGCAGGTGCATGTCTGGAAATTGTTGTTGGTCTTCCTGGGTGTTGTCTGTTACCTCCACCGTGTGGGTGGTCTACTGCGTTCATCGCTACACCTCTAACAGTCATCATCTTCTTACCTTTAGCTTTAAGTGCGTGATATCTGTTACCAGCTTTAAGGAATGGTTTATCTTTTCTTCCTCCACCAGCAACTACACCTACGGTTGCTCTGCTGTTAGGGTTAAATGCTTTTAATTCACCTGATGGTAATTCAATCATTGCTTTACCTACATCATGGGTAATTAATGAAGCATATGTACCTGATGATCTAACGAATTTTCCTCCGTCTCCAGGGTTATTTTCTATGTTATAAACTGGAGTTCCTTCAGGAATTTCACTTAATGGTAATGTGTTTCCTGGTTGAACTGGTGCTGATACACCGTATTCTATTTCATCATCTATTGCAATACTTTCTGGTGCTAGAACTAATTTTTCTTCACCATTTTCGAATTTTACAACTGCAACAGGTGCTGATCTTCCAGGATCATGGATAATATCAGTTACTAATCCTTTGATACTACCGTCTTTTTCATAAGCATCATATGATCTGTATGATACTTTCCCTCGGAATCTGTGAGATGAACTACGGTATGTTGGAGTTCCTCGACCTCTTCTTTGTATAATCAATCTTTTTCCCATAATAATCCTCCTAAGTCAATTAAAATTAGAATACTCCCATTCTAACTGCAATGTCCTCAGCAGCATCTGCTTCTTTTAATTGAATTGATGCAACTTTTTCTCCTCTAGGAGTAATATGAGTATTTACTTTAAGAACTTCTACTTCGTATAAGTCTTGGAAAGCTTGTTTTATAACTCTTTTATTAGCAGATCGGTGTACCACAAATGCAATTCTGTTGTTGTCATATATGTCATTCATGGTTTTTTCTGATAATTGTGGTTTTATTATTACTGAATATGGATCCATAATAACTAACTCCTATTTTGTTGGAATAAATCTCCAAGTTTTTCAATTGCAGATTTGGTATAAATAGTTAATCTTCCTGCGTGTGTTCCTGGTGCAAGTAACTCAGCGTTTATGTTGTTTACTTCTACAACATCTACACCAGCATGGTTTCTTGCTCCTAATCTTATACCACGGTCATTACCTACAACTACTAGAGGTCCAGAAGGTGTTCTGTATTTTCTTCCTCTGAGTTTTCCTTTACCAGATTTGATTTTTCTTCCTTTTTTAGCTCTTAAGATATCATCCATAATACCTAAGTCTTTGAAGATTTCTCTGGTTTCTTTAGTTGTTTTAACAGTTTCTAATTCATCATCTACAACAAATGGTATTTGTTCTAAATTAGAAATTTGATGTCCTCTTTTTTCAACTAATTCTTTGTTAGCTGTAGCAGCTATAGCTGATCTGATAGCTAAGAGTCTTTCTTTTCTGTTAATTTTTTCATGGTAAATTGTATTTACTCGTGGTGGGTGAGCTTTTCTACCTCCAATTGCTTGAGGTACGAATGCTGCTTTGGATCCTGCTGGATGTTTGGAACCTTTTACACGAGGTACCATTGCTGCTCCTCTACCTGAACCGAATGATTCAGCTGTTGTTCTTTTACCAGCCATTGGGTCTGTTCCCCATGGTTGAATTCTAGCAGTTTGCATTGAGATAACTGCTCTTTTAATTACATCTGGCCTATATACTTCTTCAAAAATTTGTGGGAGCTCAATTTCGCCAGTTACTTCGCCTTTTAATGAATAAACGTTAACTTTTGCCATATATATCACTCTCTATATTTAGACTCCCTGTTTTGAAGCTGTGCTTATGTAAGATATTTCAGGAGCTGTAGGGTCTTTACTTGCGTTTCTTACTCCTTTTCTTAAAACAACTAATCTCTTAGATGGTCCTGGTAATGAACCTTTAACCATTATATAATTGTTTTTAATGAATCCATATTTTACAAATCCACCATCTGGGTTTACTAAATCTACCTCAGATGCATCTCCTAATTTTAGGAGTTTTTTATTATATTCTGTTCTTTTATGGTATCCCATTTGACCAGCCATAGCGACGGTCCACATAGTCCTGTTAGGTGTCCATGGTCCGATTGAACCAACGTGTCTTTCTATACCACTACGTGCTGCTTTACCATATTGAATTCTTACACCGAATCTTTTTACAGGTCCTTGAACTCCTTTACCTTTGGTGGTTGCTATTGCATCAGTGAATTCTCCTTCTTCAAATACATCTTTAGGTGTAATTTCTTTTCCGAGAACGCTGATTGCATATTCGAGTTTATCTTCTACAGATTTTCCACCTACTCCGAATTCAAGTACTTCTGGTTTTTTCTTAGGCACACTGGTAAGTTTTGGTTTAGTGTGAACTAGAACTCGAATTTCATCAATTTCATCAATTCTGTTTCTTAAATTTTCTAATTTAGGTTCTATGTCCTCAAATTTAGGAATTGATATTTTTCTTGATAATTCATCGTCTAAATTATCATTTGCAAGTACATCGGTTAATGTCTTTAATCCATATGTTGTTTTTGTGTAAGCTCTAATTCCCAACACTACTAAAGGTGGTGCCTCTAATATTGTAACTGGAACTGCAAGTTCCATGTTTTCTGTTGGAGAACCTTTTCTAGAATCCAGAGCCGTCACGTGGGTCATACCCACCTTGTATCCTGCGAATCCGAGTATTCCAGTTTCCTCTACTTCTGGCCAAGTACTAACACGTGGTGTTTCTCGTGCCACTCTTTTACGAGGACTGAAAGCAACCGATCCTTTTCTTGGTTGGTGATGTCTAGTCATGTTATTTTCTCCTTATGTTTACAAAATTAATTTTATTGTGTTATTTACATTATTCCACAAAGTACTAATCGTTTCTTAACGCATTGAATATTGATAAAGTACTAGCAATTGCCTCTTCTGTCCGTACTGTTTCAGTACCCTGACTACATATAGTATTCAGCACAAAATCTAATTTACGTTCATTTATCATGGTGTTAATTCCAGAATATGGACCACCAAATAAAATAGCAACATGTTGAGCTTGATTGATACTGGATTGAACCTCTGGTAAAATAGAGTTAATAGTAGGAGCATATTTTGATGTACCAATAACCAAATCAGGCTTTGATTTCATCATGGTTATGCTTTCAGAGAGGTTACTGTCACTAGTTATTGTCTCATATCCCCAATAAACATTTTCCGGTTTATCAGGTTCAATTAATATTTCTTTACCAAATTTTTCTATGCGAAAACTCAGTACTTTATTTACACTTAGCTTTTCTTTGCATAATGCAAGACGGTCTACACCAATGTCGACCATAGTGCCCTTTCGAACACGTTTTTTTGTCAATCCTTGTCTGTAGTCGCCAACTTTGACATCCTCAGACGATGGATGATGTGGTGTCCTAAGTGGTGGAAGTATTCCTACATTCTTCAGTTCCTTTGAAATAGGAAATACCTGCTTACGCAAGTATTGTGGCGTATTCATATACTCGAGAATAGTCTTCATATACAAGGCATCTTCTCTAGAGCCACCATCCGAATTATCATTGTAAATAACAATATTGTCTGCCCTAAATAAGGCAGCATATCTTCCGATTAATCCAACTTTATACGTTCTAACTTTTGAATCTTTTGATTCTGCCAAAAAACTGTTTGGCACAAATATTGATAATTTCTCCATATTTAAAAGTTTGTATTTAAACCTATAAAAGTTTTAGGAAGAAGTTATGAATTGGAATACTATATTATATATTACTTTACAACAATATATATACTTACCTATTTATACGGTATAAAAATAGTTATTTTTTTTATAATTCCGAAAAAAATTTCTCTCAGGAAAACATTTCAAAAATTACATTTTTCAAGATAAGTATATATAGTTGTATGTTATAATAATTTAAAAAATTTTTGTAAAAAAGATTACATCACACAGAACATTATTCCAGTAATTTTAAATCAAATCCAAAAAAAATAATGTCAAAAATCTAAAAAAAGAAAATATAAAAAAATGGTATTATTCTACTTATTCTAATTGAGCTAGTTCATCATGAAATTCATTCATCAATCTTTGGAATTTTGAACCCTCTGATGCGGATACCCATTCATATCTAAATCTTCTCTGGTCAATATTCATTTCATCCAAAATGAATCTGATCATACGTGCACGTCTTCTCCATTTATAATTTCCTGCATCATAGTGACAATCCCCAATATGACATCCACCTACGAAAACACCATCTGCACCTTCATGGAATGCCTTGAAGATCATATCCGCATTTATTCTACCAGAACACATTACCCTAATAATTCTGATGTTAGGTGGATAAGCCATACGTCCAGTACCCGCATTATCAGCTCCTCCATAACAACACCAATTACAACAAAAACCTATTATCTTAATATCTTTATCATCCATAAAAATCAATCCACATGACTTATTCAGCTATTTCCTCTTTCATTTTACTATACATAGGTGCTTTATCTGGACTTACACCTGCAACATAACCCGTATCTTCCTTATATTTTAATTGTACCCTCTGATATAATTTGGCCAAAGGAATTTCCATTGGACAAACATCTTCACACTGGCCACAGTTAATACAACTGAATGCCATGTGACTTAATCTTATTCCATGCATAAGTAATGGATCAGGTTTATCAGTTGAATCTTCTTTAAATGCATCCTTTTCTAATGAACATACTTTACAGTTACATACTGGACATACGTCACGACATCTGTAACACTTGATACAGCGAGTCAATATATTATTCAACTCATCAGGGGAAGGATATTCACTACCTAATTGTTTTTTCTGTGCTTTTTTAGCCATCTTCTTCATAACATTTTCTACTTTGCCCCGTATAGTTATCTGTTTTTCAGATGGCTCCTTAACTTCAATATAACCTTTATCTATAGCGTTTTGTATGAGTTCTTCTCCTTTTGGAGTGTTGATTTCTACGAATGTGTATCCTTTACTTGAACCCCAATTTCCACATGCTACATCTGCTTTTCTTGGTACTTTCAGTTCACATCTTTGACAATTTTTTCTTCTTCCGTATCCTTCATCTTCCAGGTCATCTATCTTAACGCTTTTTTCTTCACCATTATTTAGTTCTATTATAAACTTACCTTTGTTGATTTCTTCGGATACAACATCCTCCGGATCTACATCATAGAACAATTTAATCATTTCTTCAGCCACTAATGGACTGACTGTTCCACCACAGTTTAGCCCTATCATATACAGGTTGTCCCTATTAAGACCATGTCTTTTAAGTATCTCATCAATTGCCATAGCGTCACATGGTTTTGTGGTGACTGCTATTTTTTCATCCTTTAAATACTTGGCTATTATATCAGAGGTCATAATTGGTGCACAGTGGAGTGAACCTGATGTTTCAAGTAGTTCTTCCTTTGTGGTTATGTAACTAGGCATTCCATCATAGACACTGTCCTGTTTTTTAAGGTTTAATATTCCATCTATCTTATCCTCTTCTAAAAGACTTAATAGTAGTGATGTTACGGCACCACCATTTTCACAGTTTTCTAAAATATTTTCATTGGTTGATTTGATTTGTAAATATTTCATTGTTCTCACCATTATTAAATTAATTCAAGTATTTCAGTGACAGTTTTTAAGTTGTTGGATTCATCTTGTATTGCATCTGGATATGTTTGTGTTGTACCCATTGAATTAGTGAATGATGTTTCCATTTGAGACCATAAACGTACAGGTATCTTTAATCCTAAACCTGTGTCATCCTCAGTTAATGATATGATTTGTTTATTTTCCAGCAAAACACTATCCAGGTATTCCAATGGATTTTCGTTGATGAAAATTACCAATTCGGATTCGTTGATGGCATTTGTTATTTCATCAAGTGATGAGGGATTGGTTTTTTCCAGTACCGTAAAACTATTTGGATGCTTTAATAACGGCAATATTTTAATGTTTTTATCTTTTATAAGTTCAACCAGTTTTTCATAATTGTCTTTAGAATCAATTTCATTTATAACTACAATAGTGTTTTCAGGTAGTGATGAATCTATTAATTCACATAGATTATCATATGAATCAATTTTTATAAACTGATTGCTGTTATATCCTGTCAGGTTTTCTTCAGTGTGTATATTACTTGTTTCGGCATTTTTTTCTTGAGCATGTATAATTCTTCTGGCAATTAGTGAATTGTTTCTGAAGATGTCACCAATTGTTATTATTTTTTCTGCCTGTTCTATCTCATCATATGATGCTATTAAGTCAGAATCTATTTTTGTGAAGTTATACTCATATGTCAGGAGCTTATAATCATTTTGCTGTGTATATTCTATAATTTTATCTAATGTTGCAGTATCAGAATTACCTGAAGTTATTATCACTACATTATCCTTGTCCACAGTATTTAGCTTATTTTTTATTTCTGCTAAAGGTTCATCATAATCAAATTCTTTGACATTTATTGTCGAAAGTTGATTGATGTAGTCTATACAGTTTTTGCAGTTTTTACCTTCATTTATTTCATGATTTTTAAATGGATTTATTCCTACGATAAAACCATCCTTGCTAATTAGATTTATACCACAACCTATGCTACATTTAGGGCATATTGCGTGATTAATTTTTAACATTCAGTTTCACCTATTATATATATTTACATGGATTTTAATTTAAAAAGTAGCTTATAATAATGATGAAAAAAATTATTAGCCTCTTTTTAAATATTTTTTTTAGATTTATCCTGATTTAAATCAGCAGATAAAAATGAATAAATATTTTTCAATATTTACTAATAATTAATCATTACTGTTATATAAATATTATGATTAATCATTACAAAATGTAAAATATGAAAAAAATTATGATATATCAAACAAAAAAAAAAACATTATGATTAATCACTCATAAAACATCAGATTATCATCAAATGAAATAAATACAGTTCTAATAAAATAATAAACGAGGATTTATAAGTTTAAGAGATAATTACTAAAAATAAAACATATATAATGAATTTTCATTAAAGATTAAAATAAAATGACAGGATATGAAAAAAAATTAAAAAAAAATAAGAGATATAAAAAGAGAATTATTATTAATTTTGATCTTCACGTATTCTATTCATATACTCATTGACACTTGTAGCTATTGCAGCTACTTTCTTAGGTGGTAAGAATGCGCCCTGCATTATTTTTTCACGTTCTTTATCTTCTTCAATAACTTTCTCTATTTCAAATAATAAATCCTGTTTATTCTCTTCAATAAATCCTGTATGTAATTTTGCATTACGGAAGTTCTTATTCTTCATCAATGCTTTATGGAATGGAATGGTTGTTGGAATTCCTACAATAATAAATTCAGACAATGCCCTTTGCATCCTGGCTATGGCTTCATCTCTGGTTGAACCCCAGGTGATTAACTTTGAAATCATTGAATCATAGATTGAAGGAATGGTATAACCTGTATAAACTCCACTATCCATTCTTACTCCAATACCACCAGGTGAACGATAACCTACTATCTTACCAGGAGTAGGAACAAAATTATGTAATGGATCTTCGGCATTGATACGACATTCAATAGCATGTCCTGTTACTCCAACATCTTCCTGCTTAATTGATAACTCTTCACCAGCTGCTATTTTAATCTGTTCCTTTACAAGATCTATACCTGTAATTACTTCAGTAATAGGATGTTCTACCTGTATCCTTGTATTCATTTCAAGGAAGTAGTATTCACCGTTTGAATACATGAATTCAACAGTACCTGCACTGTTATAGTTAACAGCCTGAGCTGCCTTGATGGCGGATGCTCCCATTTTTTCCCTCAATTCATCGGTCATGATAGGTGATGGTGCCTCTTCAATTAATTTTTGATGTCTTCTTTGTATGGAACATTCCCTGTCACAGACATGAATTGTGTTTCCATAGTTATCCGCAAGTACCTGGAATTCTATGTGTCTAGGTCTTTCAATATATTTTTCGATATATACCGTTCCGTCACCGAAAGTTGACTGGGCAATGTTTTGTGTAGATTCTATAGCACGAGGAAGTTCCTCTTCATCATAAACCGTTCTCATACCTATACCTCCACCACCGGCAGAGGATTTAATTATGACAGGATAACCTATTTGACGAGCCTTTTCTTTAGCTACTTCAATATCAACTATAGGTTCCTTATCACCGGGAACAGTTGGAACGCCATGTTCAATCATGAGCTGTTTGGATGTAATTTTATCACCCATAGCTTCAATTGCCTCTTTACGAGGTCCAATTAGGGTTATTCCATTTTTAACACATTCTTCTCCAAGTTTGCAGTTTTCTGATAAGAATCCATATCCTGGGTGAATAGCATCTACATCCAATTCTTTTGCGATAGCAATTATTTTATCAATGTTCAAATAACTTTCGGCAAGAATGGATGAACCCAAAGGTACCGCTTCATCAGCATACATTGTAAATAATGCTTTTTCATCAGTATCTGAATAAATCGCTACAGTTTCTATATCCAACTCTTTACATGCTCGCATAATACGTATGGCTATTTCACCACGGTTTGCTACCAATACTTTTTTAAACATTATTTATATCTCCCATAATTATTAAAAAATAATAATTTCATTCATTATTATAGTCTTTCTATATTATACTTTTTATTTATTAATAAATATAATTATCTTTTAATCAAGATGAAAAAAAGGTAGGTATACTTATGATTTATATTCATAGCAAAATAATGACTAGAAAATTAAAGTACATATACAATGGATATCTTTAATAAAAATGTGATATAATATAATAACAATATATTAAGTGAATATTCATTTGATTAATTTCATCACCAAAAATAATTATAGGGTTTAAAATGATTAGAAAACATATTTTAAAAAATATCGAAGAAGAATATGTAACTGAAAGTGAATTAATTGAAAAATTAAATATTACACATGAACATCTAAAAGAAAATTTGAATAAATTAAAAAATGCGGGTTATGATATCAGACATGAAGATTCAAAAGGATATAAACTGTTCAACGTTCCAGACATCATTGAACCATTTGAAATTGAGAGAAAATTATCAACAGAATACATTGCACACAACATACACTTTTATCAGGAAGTCACATCAACCAATGATCTTGCCAAGAAATTCGTGGATAACAATGCACCTGAAGGTACTGTGATAATAGCAGAACAGCAGACAGCTGGTAGAAGCAGATCCAATAATGATTGGGCATCCCCTGAAGGTGGTATTTGGATGACCTTAATTCTTAAACCAGAAGTAAGCCTTTTAGAAGCTTCCAAATTAACTATTGTTACGGGTGTTGCAATTGCTAAGACATTACATGACAATTTTAATTTAGACACAGGTATCAAGTGGCCTAACGATATAATGATTGGAAATAAAAAAATATGTGGAATACTTACGGAGGCAGTAACCGATTATGACAAGTTAAAAGCTGTTCTTATTGGAATTGGTATAGATGTCAATATCAATACTGATGATTTACCAGAGGACCTACATGATATTACAACTACTATTAATGAAGAAAGCAGTGAAGAGATTAAACGTGCTGAAATATTGAATGTATTTTTCAGAATATTTGAAGAATTCTATAATGAATATAAGGAAGGTAACTTTAAACATATCATTGCCGAATGGAGAAGACTATCCAGTACAACAGGAAATCGTGTAAAAGTATACAAAGATGGTAAAGCAATGATTGCCGATGCAGTTGGAATTGACACCCAAGGAGCATTGATTGTAGAATTAGATGATGGCTCATTAGAAAAAATAATTTCAGGTGAATGTAAGATAATAGATGAATAAACTTCATCTACAATAACTTATTTTTTTTAAATTATAACATAATCCCCCACTAAAAAAAATAAAAGAAAAAATCTATTTCTTAAAAATAAAGTCATTTTAGAAGCATTAATATAATATACTTTCTACTTGACCGGATTCAATGACTTCTTTACAATCATCAAAGGTTTTGACAATTGCATTTACTAATTCATCCATTGTCAATTTAGATGAATCCTTAGCCGACCAATCCAGTCTAATAGTCTTAGAAGCACCAGGCATCCCTACAGCCGGAATGGTTATTATATTATAGTTTTCAAGAAGCAGCATGGAATAAACCGTAGAGATAATATCCGAATTTAAATCAGTATCCAATCCCATAGATTCAAGTTGGGTTTTTACAGTATCCTCCTTAAACATGAAACCTGTAGGAGTCTTAAGAGGATTCAAATCGTTTTCTATTAACTTATCATATAATACATCTTTTTGGATAAATGCCTCATTAATATCATCAGGAGAATATTTTTCCAAAGCCTTAACCATAGCAGCAACTAGTGGCGCCTGTGCTTCCCATCCATATTGATTTACAGTTAACTTGATTTTATTAATGAGTTCTTCATTACCCGCCATCAGTCCTCCACGTGGACCTTCCATTAACTTATCAGTACTTGTAACACTTAAGTCGGCACCTAAATCGATTGCGGTAGGCTGATTATAAACTGCTCTTCTTACTCTTGCACCTGAAGCATCATCTACAAATACCAGAATGTCATTATCTTTAGCTATCTGTATGACCTTTTTGAATTCATCAACATCAATGACTTCATGATCCATTGTCGTACCTGTGATAAAAACAAGTGAAGTGTTTTCATCCACTTTGAAATCATCCAATGAGGAATATTCAATATAATTTGCACCTACCAATTTGGCGGTACGTGGTATTGATGGATGACCCGGCTTTTTAGGAAGATAATGTGCAATCGTCGTGCCTTCCTTTACCAATGTAATTATGGCTGCAGCTATTCCACTGGTGGTACGGTTTAATGGTAAAACCTTAGTGCCACCCATGTGTTGGATTCCTAACTTTTGAATCTTTTCATCAAATACGGCAGGGCCCGCATATGTTTCAAGCAATGATATATCTTCTGGTGATATATCAAATCCGCCTGCCAATCCTGTTAAATCAATTAATGAATAGATACCATTAGAGTTTATTTTTTTATTAATTATTGACAGCCCTTTTTCTCTTTTTTTAATTTCATCTAAAATTAAATTCATTAAAACACCACTAAAAAAAGTTATTTGAAGATTAAAAAAAAATATTAAAAAAATAGTAGATAAATATGTATTATATAAATTAGATTATTCTACATTTACTGTAAATACATCCGTGAATAATTCAACAATCAATTCTAATTGTTCATCGTTAAGACTGATGATAGTAATATCATCATTTTCTTTAACAAAATATTCGGCATTGACTATTAAACCATCATCATCCATGTAAATATATAATCCATCGACTTTGTTTTCTTCATCTTCGTGGAAATAAATTATAAATTTAATTAACATATCCACGGCTTTAACTTCATCAAAATCATAGTCAGGATTATCATTCTTTTTTACTAAAGCTTCTTTTAGTATACTTACTCTTTCATCTAATTTATCCACATATTCACTCATTGCTATTTCCCCTAATATTATTAAAAAATAAATTTTAATAAAGTATAGTATTACTTTGTTTTTTAAGATATTTATTGTTTATGAAAAATTATTTACTAAATAAATATATGGAATTATTTAGATATATATAATAAATGAATCGTTAAATTATTAATTTGTAATATTGATAATTTAGACATCTAGGAGGTAGGTATTTGTCAGATAAAGAATCTAAGCTTGCAGCCGGAAGTATAATTACAATGTTAGGTTCGGTTATTCTAAGGTTAGGTGGATTTATTTATCGTTTTATTTTAAGTAGATTACTTACGACAGCAGAGTATGGAATTGTAGGATTAACATTACCATTCCAAAATACATTTATTATAGCAGCGTCAGGTGGTATTCCTCCGGCAATAGCCAAGTATGTATCGCAGTATAAGGCTGTTGATGATAAGAAAATGGTACATCAGATTTCGATTACGGGTATGAAATTGATGATATTCTTATCTATTATAGCCGCGATTATTATGCTTATCATATCAGAACCTGTAGCTATGACAATGTGGCATAAACCCGAAGCGATATTACCGTTAAGGTTGGTGTCATTAATCGTGCCATTTAGTGTAGTGGTCGGTGCATTGAGAGGTATATTCCAAGGTTTCTATAATATGCAAGACTTATTTTACAGTAAGTTTTTAGAACAAATAGCTACTTTAATTCTTGCATCAAGTTTAGTGTTTATAGGATGGTATGCTGCAGGAGCAGTTTTAGGTACGGCATTAGGGTTTTTGGTTTCTTTAATCGGATCATATTATCTTTATAAAAAGGACATCAAAGACGTATATTTAAACAGTGAATTTGAGAAGATACCCTTTAAGGAAGAAACTAAAATAATGGCCCAAATATTTAAGTTTTCCATACCGGTGGTAATATCAGGTATAGCTGAAATCGTATTATATGACTCAGGAACATTCTTTATAGGGATATTCCTACCGTCATTATTTGCAGGTCTCTATACCAATGCTACAGCAATTAGTCGTATACCATTGATTATAGCAAATTCAATTTCAGTATCAGTTTTGCCTGCAACAAGTGAAGCCGATAGTTTGGAGGATGAAAATTTACTTAAAATGTATATCCATCAATCCTACAGATACACCGCATTAACATCACTACCAGTTACAGCATTCATCATTATATATGCATTACCGTTAATGAGCTTATTATTTGGTGAAAATTTTGCTGGTGGTGCCGGAGCTTTAAGTATATCAGCCAGTGGAATGTTTTTCTTCTCAATGTACTTAATTGCAAGCAGTATGTGTCAAGGCCTAGGAAAACCATCATTTCCAATGTATTCATTAATTGTTGGGGCAATTATAAGTATTGTAAGTTGTGTCATTTTAATACCTATATTCGACATTAGAGGAGCATCATTATCCACGGCTATCGCAACATTCGTGCTGATGATTATGACCATTTATGAAGTTACAAGGTTAACCAAGATACAACCACCATACAAGGATTTGGCAAAAATACTTATTGTTACGATAATAATGATGATAATAATGTTTATAATGCCTAAAACATTAATTGGAATGATTATTGGTGGAATAGTAGCCAGTATTATATATATGTTACTAATTGTATATCTAAAAGCAATTAAAAGTGAAGATATGGCATTTGTAGAACATATAATTAACAAAACCGGACCGCTTAAAAAATACTTAAGTAAAATACTTATCAAAGTAAATAATTATATTGAAAGTTAAAACACTTTTAATATCTCTCTTTTTTTATCAAACTTATTTTTAATATTATTGAATTAGAATTGTACAATCTAGATATCTAAATATGATTAACATATAATAATAAGCTTTTTAAAATGTTTAATCGAGAATAAATATGATTAAAATAGAAATAGTTAAAAAGAAAAAAAGAATGAAGGTTATAATTTAATTTTTATATCTAATGCACTGGAACCTTCTTCATAACAGAATACAGGGTTAATGTCTAACTCTGTAATTTCCGGGAAGTCCAAGGTTAATTTTGCAACACGTTTTAATGTGTCCTTGACTGCATCGATGTCACATGGAGCATCTCCACGGTAACCTTCCAATAGTTTGCTTACTTTTGTACTGTTGATTTGTTCTTCAATAGATTCTTCGGTTAATGCTGAACCAAGTTTGAAATTTACATCATTAATTAGGTTTACGTAGATTCCACCCATTCCGAATCCAATGATTGGACCAAATTGTGCATCTCTAAGCATACCTATTAGAACTTCTTGTCCTTTTGGCATCATTTTTTGTACTTCTACACCATCAGGTACAACGTCAGGATGTGCCTCTTTAGCACTTTGAATGATTTCTTCGAATTTTTGTTCAACTTCTTCTTTAGAATTGATGTTTACTTGTACTCCACCGATATCAGTTTTGTGTAATATCTTATCGGATGCGATTTTTAATACAACAGGATATTGCATTTCTTCTGCAGCTTCACCAGCTTCTTCCTTAGTGGTTGCTAATACTATAGGAGCAGCTGATATTCCATATGCTTTAGCTACTTGGTATGCTTCAGATCCGATTAATGCATCTTTACCACTGGCTTTTACGGATTCTATAATTTTTTCAGCTTCATCTTTGCAGATGCCATCTAAACCGTCAAGTGCTGAATCATATGTTTTTTCTTTGATTTCAGAGAATGTTGCCATTCCTTTAAGAGCTGTAACAGCTGTTTCAGGGAATACGAATGTTGGAATGTTATGTTCACGTAATACAAGATTTTCTTCCACGAATGTAGGTCCACCCATGTTAACTACCATAATAGGTTTGTTGAATTTATTTTTAGCATCAACAATTGCTTCTCCAACTTCTCTAGGTTTGTATGATGCTGTAGGACATGCCATGATTATTGCACTGTCAATGTAATCTTCTGCAAGTACTATTTCAAGTGTTTTTTCATATGCTTCTGGTGATGCATCTCCTAACACATCGATAGGGTTATGTACACTACCTTCTTCAGGAATTACTTCCCTGAGTTTTGCCATTGTTTCATCTGTTAATTCAGCAAGTTGTAAATTTTCTTCTTCTATTTTATCTGCGGTGAGTACACCTCCACCACCAGCGTTGGTGATTACTGCAATATTCTTACCTTTTGGTAAATCGGTTTTGGAAAATGCAATTCCTAAATCGAATAATTCTTGCATGGATCTTGCTCTCATTACACCAGAAGTTTCAAATGCAGCGTCAAATGCGAAATCGTTTCCTGCAAGAGCTCCTGTGTGTGATGATACTGCTTTTGCTCCAGCTTGACTTGATCCGGATTTAAGAAGTATGACAGGTTTTTTCTGGGTTACTTCTCTCATTACTTTAACGAATCTATCTCCTTCACTTATACCTTCAAGGTATCCTAAGATAACAGCTGTTTTATCATCATCAGCCAATTGTTCTATAACATCGATTTCTGATACGTCGGCTTTGTTACCTAAACTTACTACTTTACTGAATCCAATACCTTCAGATACACTCCAATCAATGATTGCAACGGTCATTGCCCCACTTTGTGAAACGAATGCTATGTTTCCGGCTTTAGGCATAACCTGTGCAAATGATGCATTAAGTGGTGTGTGTGCATCTAAACTTCCGAGACAGTTTGGACCTTGTATGTTCATATCATATTTTTTAGCTATTGCTATTAATTCCTCTTCTAGTTTTACTCCGTCTCCACCTACTTCTTTGAATCCTGCTGTTAAGACTATTACGTTTTTGATTCCTTTTTGTCCACATTCCTCAAGTGAAGCGTTTGTGAATCTGGATGGAATTGCTACAACTGCTAAGTCACATTCTCCTTCAATATCCAATACTGACTTGTATGCTGGTAATCCTAAGATTTCTCCATCTGCTTTTATGTTGATTGGATAGATTTCTCCTTTATAACCACATGTTTTTAAGTTATCTGTTACTATGTAACCTAACTTTCCTTTTTGATTTGATGCGCCTATAACGGCCACTCCTTTTGGATTGAATAATCCTGTGAGATCTTTCATAAACATTTCTCCAAATTAATTATTTTTTCACATAATAAAAACAAACTCAAAAAGTATTTTGTTTTTTCTATATATGAAAATTCATGATTAATCATTATAATAATTATCATGTAGTATATGGTAATATTTTTGTTAGTATAGATATATAAACATTATTTAAAAATAGTTAAAAAAAGTGTTAAAATAAAAAAAATTTAAAAAAAGAATTGAAAAATAAAAATGTTAAAATTTCATCGTTAGACTTATCCTATTTTTATCATAATCCACGGATAAAACCTTTACAGTTACTATATCACCAACACTCACCACATCCAATGGATGCTTGATAAATTGTGTACTGGATAATTCAGATATATGTATCAAGGCATCCTGATGAACACCTATATCTACAAAGACTCCGAAGTCAACGACATTACGTACAACTCCCTCAAGTACCATGTCCTCTTTAACGTCATTGATATCAAGAACATCTGATCGTAGCTGTGGAGCATTTAACTCTTCCCTAGGATCTCTGCCAGGTTTTTTAAGTTCATCTATTATATCCTTTAATGTCCATTCACCTACACCTAACTCTTTGGCTAGTGCTTCCATGTCCTCGACCTTAATGTCTACACCACCATTTTTAACATCCCTTAGATCATATCCATATATGGTCAAAAGAGCCAAAGCTATATCATATGATTCCGGATGTACACATGTACTGTCAAGTATGTTTTTTGGAGTGTATATTCTCATGAAACCTGCACACTGTTCAAATGTCTTTGCACCTAAACCCGGAACTTTCAATAGCTGATTTCTATCTACAAATGAACCGTTTTCTTCCCTGTACTTGACTATGTTCCTTGCTATTCTAGGAGATATACCGGCCACATGTTCCATCAGTGCACTGCTGGCAGTATTTAAATCTATTCCCACACTATTTACACTTCTTTCTACAACACCATCCAATGATTCGGATAATTTCTTGGGATTCATGTCATGTTGATACTGACCTACACCAATAGATTTAGGATCAATCTTCACCAGTTCAGCCAGTGGATCCTGTAATCTTCGGGCGATGGAAATTGCTCCCCTTTCAGTAACATCATATTCCGGAAATTCTTCACTTGCATAATCACTTGCAGAATATACTGATGCACCAGCTTCATTTACAATAGCATACTCCACATTTGTACCCTTTATAATTTTGGATATAATCTCTTCTGATTCACGTGAAGCAGTACCATTACCTAATGCTATCAGATCAATATTATACTCATCAATAAGATTTCTGACTATTTCGATAGTTTCAGATACCTTATTCTGTGGTTCTGTAGGATATACAACTGCAGTATCTAATACTTTCCCATATTCATCTATGACCGCCAATTTACATCCTGTTCTGAATGCCGGGTCCCATCCAAGTACTCTTTTGTTAACTATTGGTGCCTGCATCAACAATTGTTCAAGATTCTTCTTGAATACCTTTATTGATTTATCCTCTGCCACGTTGGTTAATATCGTTCTGATTTCCCGTTCTATTGCAGGTGCTATCAATCGTTTATATGAATCCTTTATGGCATCTTTAATAAAACCCGTTGTATACTTATTAGTCTCTATCTTATCCGGATTTTCTGAGTAATTGATTAACACTTCATCCTCCAGGAAAAATTCGATATTTTTTAATGGTGCCTCTACCTTAACTTTTAATATACCTTCTTTTTCTCCCCTGTTAATAGCTAATATCCTATGTTGTACTATGTCTGATATGTTTTCATTATAATTATAGTACATATCATATACTGATGAGACTTCCTTATCCTTAGCCTCTATTGAAAATGAACCTCTTTTGATTGTAATGTCCCTGATGAATCTTCTGAAATATGCCTTATCAGATATCATATCTGCTATAATATCATTAGCTCCCTGTTTAGCCTCTTCGATTGTGGCAACTTCATCAGTTAAGTATTTTTGTGCTTCTTCATCAATAGAATGGGTTAACTGTTGATCGTATATTGTCAACGCTAACGGTTCAAGACCTTTATCTCTTGCTTTAGTAGCTCTTGTTTGTTTTTTCTGCTTGAATGGTCTGTATAAATCTTCAAGTTCAACAAGCGTCAACGTATTGTTTATTTCATCTTCCAGTTGAGATGTTAGTTTGCCTTGTTTTTCTATGTTGTTTAATATTTGTCTTTTTCTTTCTTCCAATTTAATTAAGTAATTTAAGCGTTGGGATAACTGTCTTAACGTATCATCATCCAAACCGCCGGTTGCTTCCTTTCTGTATCTGGCAATGAACGGAATTGTATTATCTTCATTTATCAGGGATATTGCTGCTTGTGCTTGCCATGACTTAATATCCAGTTCATTAGCTATTGTTCTTTCTATACTTAACATTATATCACGTAATTGTAATCTATTTTAAAATGAATTATTAATAAAAAATATCTCTAATATTAATAGTTATATTATTAGTATTATAAAAAAAATTTGGATTAAAAAAATAAAAAAAATAGTGAATTTAGGGTTTATCGATAATTTATGTTGAATTAGTATTATTGCCCAAGGTATAATGAATTACACCCCGTCCAGTATCTGTTATTTCCATCTGTTCACATTGAGGATTTAATTCATTAAGTAATGAAGTACCATCACTTGAATCCATCAGTTGAGGTAAATATCCTCCAATATATACCGGATAAACAGTAGCCGTAACATTATCCTTTTCAAGGTTAAACTTGACCATGTATGCTATATGAGTATCGGATCTACTTTGATCAAACATGAAATTACCTAAATTATAGTAGATAGGTCTGTCCTTATAGAGTTCAACTCCCTGAGTTACATGAGCATGTGCTCCTACAACTGCATCCGCACCTGCATCTATAGCCTTGTGGGATATGTTGATTTGATTATCGTTAGGACTTCTTGAATATTCATTACCGTAATGGATATAAACCAATACAAAGTCGGAACCATTTTCTTTTGCCTGTTTAATCTGTTCAGGGGAGGTCGTATCATCCCATGCTGAATAACCCGGGCTGTCATCTTTTGCTATAGGCATTACTTCCTGTGAATACTCCTGGAAATTCTCGCTATCCATATAATTGAATATTGTTATCTTGTAACCATTTCTTTCAATTACAGCTGGTTTTGATGCTTCATTCTTGTTTTCACCAGCACCTATATGCATTATACCATTGCTGTCCAAGTTTTTGATTGAATCCCTCATTCCTTCAACACCATAATCAAATACGTGATTATTGGCATTAGCTGATATTACTGTACCTTTGGTACCGTTTATCAATGGGATATAATCGGGATTAGCCTTTAATGGAACATCAGGCTTAACGGCATTTGAGGATGTGGTGAATGGATTTTCAGTATTCACCAGAAGTATATCACTATCCGACGTCACATTGGAAACGTACCTATATGGACTTTCATCCAATGATAATACGCCGGGCATGTTCCTACCAAACATCACGTCACCTGTTACAACTATGGATATGTTGGTTCTGTTATCAGCTGCAGGATATATTGACTCCAAATCAGTATTATCTCCCATCATCATGTGCAGATAGGGACTATCCAGTACAACTAACAATACTCCTAATAATATTATCAATAAAAATAATATAATCAATTTGTTTTTAAATTTCAGAATATCACAACACAATTGTTATTATATATAAATATGTGATTTTTTTATAAATTAAATATTTGTTTTTTTATATTTTTTTTAGTGGATAATAACTCGATAGTACTATATTCAAAATTATTTTATAGCTTCTGGAACATATATTATATTATAATGAAAAAAATATTTTAATTATAAATTTATTTTTACTTTATTATTTCAAATTATTATATTAACGGAGGATATCAATGGATATTGAAGAAACTATTTATAAATATGCTTTAACTAATGCAGTTGAGCATCAAAACAACTGTCAAACCGGTTCTGTTATTGGAATGGTTATGAGTAAACATCCGGATATGAGAAAAGATCCTAAGACCGTTAGTCAATTAGCCGGCAAACTAGTTGCTAAGGTTAATGCGATGAGCCCTGAAGAACAAGAAGAACAACTTAATAAATTAGGTGGACTAGAGGAACATAAAAAACAACCTGAAAAACCTAAAGGATTACCTGAACTTGAAAATGCTGATGGAAAGGAAATTACACTTAGATTCGCACCTAATCCATCCGGACCATTACATATAGGTCATGCCAGGGCAGCAATACTAAACATGTTATACAAACAGAAGTATAATGGAAAACTTATTTTAAGAATAGAAGATACCGATCCTAAACGTGTTGAAGTTGATGCATATGATCTTATTCCTGAAGATATCGAATGGCTAGGCATTGAAGCAGATGAAGTGTACACCCAAAGTGACAGATTGGATATTTACTATGAATATGCCGAGAAAGCTATTGAAATAGGTGCAGCTTATATGTGTACCTGTGATGGTGGAGATTTCAAGAAACTCAAGGATAACTGTGAAGAATGTCCATGTAGAAGTCATAGTGTTGAAGAGAATATGGAATTATGGAATAAATTCGACACCATGCAAGAGGGAGAAGCAGTCCTTCGTGTGAAAACAGACATCAACCATAAAAATCCCGCTATTCGTGACTGGGTTGCAATGAGAATTGTAGACCAGGAACATCCAAGATTAGGAAATAAATATAGAATTTATCCTATGATGAATTTCTCTGTAACTGTGGATGACCATCTAATGGGAATGACACATGTATTAAGAGGAAAAGATCACTTGGCAAACAGTGAAAAACAACGCTATTTATATGAACACTTCGGATGGGAAGTACCTGAATTTATTCACTACGGTCGTCTGAAGATGGATGATGTTCTTCTAAGTACATCTAAAGCAAGAGAAGGTATATCTGATGGCAAATATAGTGGATGGGATGATCCAAGACTAGGAACAATAAGAGCCATAGCCAGACGTGGAATTAAGAAAGAAGTATTATATGAATTAATCGAAGAGATTGGTCCAAAACAAGCAGATGCAACAATCAGTTGGAAAAAGATTTACGGATTAAACCGTAACATCATAGAAGAGAATACCAATAGATATTTCTTCATACCTGAAGCCGTAAAGGTTGATATAGAAGACCTGCCAGAGGATATGAAGGAATTATCAGTGAAACGTGAACTTCACTATAATCAACCGGAAAAAGGATTCAGAACCTTAAACTTCAAAGGTAGTGCATACATTCCTAAGGATGACTATGACATAGCCGTTAATAAAAATAAAGTATTAAGATTAATGGACCTGGTCAATGTAGAAATAACCGGACAATCATGCAAATATGATAGTGAATCCTTGGAAGCCGCTCAGGAAAAACATGCACGAATTATCCAATGGGCACCTGCAGATGATAGTATCAAAGCATGCGTAGTAATGCAGGATAACTCAAAAGTTGAAGGATTCATAGAATCAAGTGCCAAAGAATTAAAGATCGATGATATGGTACAACTTGAAAGATTTGGATTTGCAAGGGTAGACGATGTGAAAGATGATGAAATTACATTCTACTACACACATAACTAAAAAAAAGAAGAATAACTGAATAGATTTAATAATTAATAAGGTGATACTATGGCAGTAAACGTAAATGAATATTATAGTAATATACAAAACAATTACTTATTTGTAGAGATAGCAAGACGTGTAGATAAATATCAGCAGGATAATCCTGACTCAGACTTAATCAAAATGGGTATAGGAGATGTGACAAGACCATTAACAAAAACGGTCATCAAAGCATTCCATGATGCTGTGGATGAAATGGGTCAGGCAGACACATTCAGAGGTTATGGTCCTGAACAAGGTTATGATTTCCTAATTGAAGACGTCATCAAAAATGATTTCAACCCTCTTGGCATAGAACTTAAAAACAGTGAAGTGTTCATAAGTGATGGTGCAAAATGTGATACTGGTAATTTCCAGGAACTGTTCTCACAGGACAACATCATTGCAGTAACAGATCCTGTATATCCTGTATATGTAGACAGTAACGTGATGGCAGGTCGTAGTGGTAAAATAGGGGATGACGGATTCTATGAAAACATAGTATATCTTCCATGCACATCTGAAAACAATTTTGTACCGGCATTACCTGAAGAAGATGTTGATATTATATATCTTTGTTTCCCAAACAACCCTACAGGTACAACACTCACAAAAGATCAATTGAAAGTTTGGGTAGATTATGCAAAGGAAAATGATGCATTGATACTATTTGATGCAGCTTATGAAGCATTTATTTCCACAGATAATGTACCACATTCAATCTATGAAATTGAAGGTGCAAAAGAAGTTGCAATAGAATTCAGAAGTTATTCTAAGGTTGCAGGATTTACAGGTACCCGTTGTGGTTATTGTGTTGTTCCGGAAGAAGTTTATGTTAAAAACAGCAAAGGAGAAGACGTTCAGTTAAATCCTTTATGGAATAGAAGACAGTCCACAAAATTCAATGGTGTATCATATCCTGTTCAAAGAGCTGCTCAAGCAATATACACCCCTGAAGGTAGAAAAGAAATCCAGGAAAACCTTGATTATTACATGAAAAATGCTCAGGTAATACGAGAAAGTCTAGAATCAATAGGACTGGAAGTTTACGGTGGAATCGATTCCCCATACATCTGGTTTAAAACACCAAATGATATTGACTCCTGGACATTCTTTGACATTTTATTAGACCAGGCAAATGTGGTAAGTACACCTGGTGCTGGTTTTGGACCTAGTGGTGAAGGTTACATCAGATTAACCGCTTTTAACACATATGAAAAAACTGTTGAAGCCATGGAACGTATCTCAAAACTAGAATTATAAACATCCACCTTTTTCCCCTTTTTTTTAAATAAAATATTTTAGAATTTCTAATAGTACCTGTTGATTGTATGCAACTTACAACCCAATCAGTATTATTATACAAAAACTATTTATATACAGTAATTTATAAACAATATATAGAATTATATTTATTTATTAAATATAATACTTTAAAATACTATTATGAATATTAATTTGTAAATATTTTTTAAAAGAATTATGTACACAATATTAATTAAAAATAAGCAAATATAGTATGTATTTTTTTAAAATTTAGACTGAAAAAGGTTAATATTTATATAATAGTAATATAATATTAATATTAAGGAGCTGATAAAAAATGACAGAAATACCAAAAGCACCAATTACAAGAATTGTAAAAAACGCAGGTGCAGAAAGAATTAGTAAAGATGCAGAAGAAAAATTTGTTGAAGCTGTAGAAGCTTACACAACCAAATTAGCAGAAGCTGCTATCGATTTAGCAAAACACGCAGATCGTAAAACCGTTCAACCTGATGATGTTGAATTAGCTTTAAAACATTTCTAAACACATCTTTTATCTAGATTTAAATAATTATATTTAACTTCTAGATTAATCCTTTTATAAACTATTTTTAACATAATTTATCATTGTACAATCCAACAACATATTTTTTCTAACAATATATTTATCTTAAATTTTTTCATTAAGAACATCATTATAAACTTTTTTTTATCACATGATTGAATGAATAATTATCATTTATTTCCAATTATTATAATTACATCCCATAAAAACAATATTTTTCTTGGAAATATCCGAAAGTATTAACTATTTACTCATTAATATCAAAAAGTAATAAATATATTTAAATACTTATTAAATAATAATTTTATATAAAATTAGTATAACTAATTATAATTATTTAAAAAAAGTGGTGATTCAATGATTAACGAAGAAATAATATATAATTACGTGGAAAATCATAAAAACATCAATGAAGATGATATAATAAACATGATCTACTATGATAGCCCGGTTTCAATAAACAAAGAACAAATAAAAAACATATTAACCCACTTAGTGGATGAAAATAGACTAATAGTACGAGAAAATAATGGTATAATAAAATACTCAACCAATAACTAAGTTATTACTTCCCCTCCCACATTTTTCCTGAAAGTTACACCTTTAAAAACTAGAAATTTTTATTCTGAAATCATTGGAAGTACTATTTTATATTAAGGATGTGATTATGATTATGCAGAATAATACTACCATTAATGAAATACTTTTTTTATACAGGAAAACATATGTTTATTAATTTAGATTTAGTGAATAGTTCATTAACTAACAATAATAACTATTGTACTACTTCTAAGAAACAATTCAATATTTGAAAAAAGAAGAATAAAAAGGTGAGTTTTAAAAATTATTCTATGCAGTGGTTAAATTTGGAGCATCCTTACTTGTCCATTCAACCAGCATTGCAATAAATGGCTGTGCTACACTAATCCAGATTACACTTATAATAAAGGTACTGAATATTATAATTATCATGTCAAACCATGGGACAAGTCCAAAGTAACATCCGACTACCATAATTGTATCATCAACCAATTCACTAAATGCAACTACCAACCAATTTTTAAGCTTAAGGTTTGATTTGGTTCTATTGACGATTGTGGTTAATCTTGCATTTGTTAAATTTCCGATTAAATAACTTATGTATGCGAAGATCAATATTCTTGGTGTTTGTGTAAATACAAATGCTAAACTAGAATCACCAGTATAATAGGATGGTGATGGCAAGAATATTTGTAAAACTGTCATTGCAACAAATAATACATCCGCTGCAAGTCCGATCATAATTGTTTTTTGTGCTACTTTTTCTCCATAAACTTCAGCAATAACATTTGTCAAAACATACACTAATGGATATATAAGTACTCCAGCAGGAGCTTCCATATGTACATATGGTATTTCCATAATTTTAACAGTAGTTAAATTTGCTATAATAAAAGCTACACAGAAAAATACGCTTAATATAACTCTTTTTTCCGTATAATCAAATTCGAAATTCATAATATCTACCGATTAAATTTTTTTACAAATAATAATATATTTTACTAGCATATAAATATCAAAGACACTTTTTAAAGTAATTATTAAGTATTTTCAAAGAGAATAAATGAAATTTGATTTTACTATAAATTGAAAAAAAAGATAATAACTTAATTCCAGATAACTTAGTATAGTGATAAAATAAGTGAAAGACATGATAAAAGAAATTAATATAACAAGTAATGATGATTTGATATATGGATTACTATACATTCCGGATAACTTTAAGAATAAAAGGTATCCTCTGGTGATTTTATCACATGGCCTATCATTAAATCATACATTTATGAAAGCATATGCAGAAAAACTACAGAAAGAGGATATCATATCATTCATATATGATTTTAGAGGTGGTGGATATGATTCAAAAAGCAGCGGTAAAATCAGTGATATGACTATCGATACTGAAAAGGAAGACTTGATTAACGTGCTTAATTATCTGAAGGATATGGATTGTATTGATGATGAAAAGATTTACTTGGCAGGACATAGTCAAGGAGGACTTGTAAGTAGTTTGGTTGCAGTTGACGTTGAAAATCAGATAGGAGGATTATTCCTATTTGCACCGGCATATGTAATACCTGATGATATGACGGAAAATCCTAGAAGACAAAAAAACGTGCTTAATTTGATGCCTGAACATTTGAAAAGCAAATATATAGAATGTGCAAAGACCATAAACTTATATGATGATATAAAGAATTTCAATAAACCGGTATACATATTTCATGGTAAAAAAGATTCCAGAGTACCAGTCAAATATGCTATAGAAGCAGACAATGTATATGATAACTCCCACTTAATCATATATCCAGAGGAAGAACATAGATTCACAGATAAGACTAAGGATGAAGTGGTGAAGATTATAAAAAAAGAGATATATCAGCAATAATATTAGATTCCACATTAATGATATAATCTTATTTACAATCTAAGATTAATAATTAAATAAACTAAAATACAAATATCATAGTAGAATTAAGTATAAAGAAATAGGAGAATATTCATGGTTAATCCAAATAAAAGAATTAAAAGACCAAACGGTTTAGGTGAATTATTTAAATACCATACTGGTGATGATGACAAGATATACACATTACCAATCAAACAGACAATCAAAGATAATTACATTTACTTATATCGGGCAATAAATGATGAGGATTATTATATTTCGGATGATGAAAAGTGCTTCTTCTTTAAAGAAATAGTATTTGATAATGAAGTCATAGGATTTGCAACATACCGATCAAGTAGTTTGGATGAATCATCACTAGTGATGCAGCACATATATGTTCTGCCAGAATTTAGGGGAAACAGTTTATTGGAAGAGGAATTGGATGAGGCAACTATGTTATTTGACAGTAACATAATCATCCAGTCACCTAATAGATACGTTATTGAATCATTGATTAATCATAAGCTTGCAAGGGTATTTGATGATAGAATTGTCATATCAAGAATAGCATTTATGATTCCAATGTTACCTCAGGAGGAGGTTTCCAAGCATAGATATTTTGAAGAATATGATTTATCAGAAAGCAATGGACTTAGCAAAGTATCATTGATATATGATTTGGAGTTATGTGCTGTTGTCGGATTAGCTCAGGATAATACGGAAGATGAAACTACGGATAAATCCAATAACTTCGATAACATGAGCCTTGTACGTAAAGTTGATGATAAAGACTTTGATTGTATCGAAAAAAGGAATACTGATGAATGGTTAAACAGTGGAGAATACTTTGACAAAGTCCGTGACGTTGTTGATGAAAATAATGAAATCATACAAAACTGGTTAAGCCTACTTTAAACACCATTTCCTTACCCTTTTTTTAATTAAATTAATATTAACATAAAATAACAAAATCTATAATCATAATAAAAAAAAATGTTTTGGGTTTGTTTTATATGGAAGAATTAGATTATTTGATAAACTATCTGTTGGAAGAAAATAGAAATATCAAAGTAGATGTGCCATCAGATATGAAAAAGAAGCATGACTTATATCATGCCCTGGTAAATGTAAGACCTGCAAAGAAAATTAGTGAGGAATATCTTCATACAGAAGATAAATATTTAAACTATTTACTTTCAAAACAGACAGTCACACGACAAGAGGACATCAATGTGATAAAAGACAGTTATCCAGAATCAAAAATGAATAATTCTGATAAATTGGCTTTATGGAAGGGAGATATAACTAAATTGAAGATTGATGCAATAGTAAATGCCGCCAATTCTCAGGGTTTAGGATGTTTTATGCCACTGCACAAATGTATTGATAATCAAATCAATACCTATGCGGGCGTAGGATTAAGACTTGAATGTGATGAGTATATGAAGACGATTAACTATCATCTGGATACTGGAAAATCATTTATCACACATGCATACAATCTACCGTCGGATTACGTGATTCATACTGTAGGTCCCATCATAACAGGTAGCGTTACAAGAAATGATCAAAGGTTATTGGAAGATTGCTATATCAATTCATTGGAACTGGCTAGAGAAAATGATATTAAAAATTTAGCATTCTGTTGCATATCAACCGGTGAATTCAGATACCCTAAGACTGATGCATGCAGATGCGTTTTAAAGTGTGTCGATGAATATTTAAATGATTATTCCTCATGTTTTAATAAGATAGTTTTTAACGTGTTTAATGATGAAGATGTGATGATTTATGAAAAATATATCAGAGAATATAAATAGACTAAAGGAAATATTTATGGAAACAGATAATATCCTTATCGGTGCAGGAGCCGGACTTTCCACTGCAAGTGGAATAGAATATGGAGGTAAACGATTTGAAGACAATTTCAAGGAGTTTATCGATAAGTATGATTTTACGGATATGTATACATCAGGATTTTATCCATTTGAAACGGAAGAAGAAAAATGGGCATACTGGTCAAAGCATATCTACCTAAATAATGTGGGAATGTCAGCCACACCATTATATGAAAAGCTTCATGAATTGGTTAAGAATAAGAATTACTTCGTAATTACAACAAACGTAGATGATCAGTTTTACAAGGCATCATTTGATGAGAATAGGATATTCAGGACACAAGGCAGTTATCGTTACTTCCAATGTCAGAAGGCATGCCATAATAAGATATATGATAATTCGGATATAATTAAGCAAATGATTAGAAATATTGATGATGACTTGAAAATACCATCTGATATGTTACCTAAATGTCCGGTCTGTGGAGGTCCTATGGATACTAATCTTCGCAAGGACGATTATTTTGTCGAAGATGAATATTGGCATAGACAAAAATTTGCATATGCAGATTATATTGATTCGGTTAAGGATGAATCCACATTGCTGCTTGAGTTTGGTGTAGGATTCAATACTCCTGCCATAATCCGATTTCCATTTGAGGAAATGACTTTCAAGAACAATAAATGGAACTTGGCAAGATTTAATAAGGACAACCTGGAACTGATGGTTAAACTAAAATATAATTATAAACTGTTAAGTGTGGATGAGATTAATGACTTAGGCATGAATCATGAATTTTTAAACAGGTACATCCCATTATCTGATGATATTGAATTGATAATAGATAAATTATTGGAATAAAAATTGTTTAATAAAAATTGGTGAAAATACAATAATTATAATTATTAAATAAAACAGAATAACAATATAAAAATATTAAAGCGATTATATGACAATTTATGATTTTGAAGTAAAAGATGCGGAAGGAAATACCGTATCATTATCTGAATATAAAGACAAAGTATTATTGATAGTTAATTCAGCGACAAAATGTGGTTTTACCCCACAATACAACCAATTGACAGAAATATACAACGAATTCAAAAATGACGGATTCATAATACTTGACTTCCCATGCAACCAATTCGGAAACCAAGCACCGGGAACAGCAACAGAAATCAAGGAAGCATGCCGCTTAAACTTCCTGGTAGAATACCCAATATTTGATAAGATTGACGTAAACGGAGAAAACGAAGACCCATTATACACATACCTTAAAGAGCAAAAGACTTTTGAAGGCTTTGATGAAGAACATGAATTAACGCCAATAATCAAGGATGTTGTGAGTAAAATAGATCCTGATTATGAAAACAACAGCGACATCAAATGGAACTTCACAAAATTCCTAGTTAATAGAGAAGGTGAAGTTGTGGAAAGATTTGAACCGACAAAAGATTTGGATATTGTTAAAGAAAAAATTAAAGAGATATTATAATGAAATATGCTATAAGATTCTATTCAAAAACAGGAAACACAAAAAAACTAGCACAGGCCATATCCGAAGTACTTGAAATTCCTGCATTAGACATATCAGTACCACTCGATGAAGATGTGGATGTGCTGTTCTTAGGTACAAGCATTTATGGTGCCAGTATTGACCCTGCCATAATAAAGTTCTTCGATCAAATGGATGTAAATGTTTCAAAAATCATATCCTTTGGAACATCAGGTACAATGCAATCATCATATGAACAAATAGCAAATCTATGCTTGGTACATGATATTGAATTACATGAAAGTGAATTCCATTGCCCAGGTGCATTTGTTGGAATGAATAATGATAGACCGAACACCCAAGATATTGAAGATATGAAAAGTTTTGTAAAAAACATTATTGAATAATGGATGGAGAATCATGTGTGAATTATTTGCATTAGATGCCAATAAGGATATCGATATAACGGATTATCTGAGAATCTTTTACAGCCACTCAAACAATCATCCTAACGGATGGGGATTGGCCTATCTTGATGATGACAATAAAGTGCTCTATAAAGAAGCCGTCAAGGCAGATGACAGTAATTTGTTAAATTGCATTTTATCCGATAGGGTCATCACGAAAAAACTACTTGCACATATTAGACTGGCTACACTTGGAGATATGACCAAATGTAACTGCCACCCATTTGAAAAAAAAGACAACAATGATAGGACTTGGACACTAATCCATAATGGGACAATATTCAATTTTCCCCCATTGAATGACTATAAGGATATTCAAAGGGGACAGACAGATTCAGAAAGATTACTATATTATATCATTGACTGTATCAATAAAAAAGAAAACAATGAAAAACTCAATGACCTGCAGTTATGTGAATACATGGATACTCTTATTCACAGATTATCCAAGAACAACAAACTGAATTTAATTTTAGCTAATGACGAAATAATGTTCATTCACAGCAACTGTAAAGAATCATTATATTATCTGGATAAGAAAGATTATATTCTCATATCCACTTTAGCACTATGTGATGATGATTGGATGGAAGTAGACCTAAATACACTTTATGCTATTGGAAATGCCGAGATAATATTTAGTGGCCGAAAACATGAAAATGAATATGTAATAAGTGAAGATAATGTAAATTTTATATTAGATAATCTTAGTGATGAAGCACTAGAAGAACTATTGGCATCCTATGGAAGTATAGAGAATATAAAAAATCAGATACATAACAGCCATAAATGATAATATTGGATTATCACTGAAGAATCATAGATAAAAAATTTAATGGTGATTATATGAAACCAGAAGAAGTAATTAGAATGGAACAGGAAGATGAAGATGAGGAATTTGTAGGTTTGAATGTCGATAGCCAATTACTTGAGCTAGTACCAAAATTATTTAAAACAGAACCGGAAGTAGAAGTATTCTATGATGGATTCTTGGAACGAATTCAAATGGATAAAAAATTAAGAAAACATCAGGAAAACCGTAAACGTATGAATCAGGCATTCTTGGATGAACTGCTGAAATATTATGACATTGATACCATAAATGACGTATTGAATGATAAATCCAAAAACAATGAAGTCGAACTGGCAAGTGGGGCCGATGAAAAAGAGGTTGATAGAATTCTTAGAAAAACATTTAAGAATAAAAGAGAATTCCGTATGTTTATCACATATATCAGTCAGTTCATGATGGAAAACAATGATACTCCTGTAGAAGCTGCAGCCAAGAGCATGCGTAGATTAGGAAAAGATGACAGTGATACTCTTGCAATAACAAGTATTATAGATAAAATTTTTTAAAAAAAAAGAAGTTTAATGAATAATATTATTCATTTTTATTTTCCATTTTACTTTGGAACATGTAAACCAGATAGACTATTGAAAGTAGTAATGGCCATACTCCAATCCTTCCCGCCCAGAAGTCAATTATTAAAACTATTTTTACAATCAACGGATTTGATGGGGAAATATATGATGGTGCCACTCCCGTATTTCCGATTGAAGCCGCAACAACTGTAGTGGATATTTCCAAGTTTTTAGAGAACATCAGAACTATCAATGTACTTACAATGAATAATAACATATATGCTATGATATATACAAGTATCGTTCTGATTGCATCCTTTGATATTTCCCTTTTTCTTTGATCATGGTAAATTTTTCTTTTAATAACAGTATTTGTCGGCAGGAACATCTGCTGTGTTTCCCACCATATTGCCTTGAACATTACTAGAATATTGTATATCTTTATTCCACCGGCAGTTGAACATACTGCTCCACCGGTAAACATCAAAAGTACCAGTACGTAATAACTGAATGGTGTCCAGATGTTTATGTCAGTTGATAAGAATCCTGTAGATGTTAATATGGACACTACCTGGAATAGTGAATGTCTGAAGATTAACACTACATTCTGACCGTATAACCCATTGATGTATAAACTTATTGCAATAACTATCGTCGCTAAAACAATGATAGCGAACATGGCCCTTATCTCAACATCCTTATGTAGTTTTCTCCAGTTTCCCTTCATTATCCTATAATGAACTATGAAATTTGTTCCTCCCATAAGCATTACTATTATCGTGATTGCTTGAATTATAGGATTTGTGAAGTTATTTATATGTTCTGGATGAATTGAATAACCTCCGGTAGCTATACCCACAAATGAATAGCATATCGAATCAAAGAGATCTAATCCTGCAAGTAAGTATAGGCTTATGGCTAAGGCCGTTAATATGAGATACACCTTGATAAAGATTGTAGCCGTGTGTTTAATATTAGGCGTCATCTGTTCGGTTTTTCCTTCCGCAAAGTATAATCTCTTGAGACTTACAGATGATGGTACGATAACCAATAGCAGGAATATTATTCCCAAACCACCAAACCATTGTATTAGACATCGCCATATTGATATTGAATATGGGAATGTGTATACGTCATACATTGAAAAACCAGTAGTGGTTATACCACTCATTCCTTCAAAGAATGCATCGACAAATGATAAATCTCCTGATATGAAGTAGGGTAATGATGCGAATATTGATGCAAAACCCCATATACTCATTACGAATATCAATGAACCCTTCAATGATAAATTGGTAATACTTTTAGTGTTGAATATAAAATATAATAAGACACCTACGGTTATGTTTATAACTGCAGATATGATAAATGAGTGTAAATATATATCAGGATCATTATAAATGTAAGCACATATTATTGGAATAATCATGAATAATCCCAGTACTATTGATACGTAACCTGTATAGTGACCAATAGTTTTTATTTCTGCTGGTTTTATTTTGTTTATATTAAATGTGTTCATGTAAAAAAAATCCTATTATTATACAATAATAATCTGTTTAAAATAATATATAAAATTTCTATATATTTAGTAGATATAAAAGAAGTATTAAAATCATTTTTAAGAAAAAAACATATCCTCGTCAAATAATTGATTAAATAATTATGTCCTTATTTTAATTTATAAAAAGAGTATTTGATTAAAGAAAATATAAAAAAAATATTAAAAAAAGTAATGGAAAGGATTATTTATCGGTTTTTTCTTTATTTATTACAGATAGTATATCCCTAAATGTAGCACCTATACTTCCACCGATACTTCCAAGTATTAATCCGCCAAATAATATTATTGCAACGAGTAATAATATGGATAAGCCACTTGCCATATCACCCGTTAATACTGCATTAAACCTTGGAATGTAATATATCAAGAACATTACACCAAAAATTATACTGAATAATATACTTGCCGCTGTAGCACGTAATGTTTTACGATTTGCAGAGCGTTTTTTTGATGGATTGTATATGAATGCCGCTATTAATGAGGAGAATAATACTGCCAGTATTGTTCCAGTTATTGGATAACTTATAAATCTACAAATAAATAAAATTAGACTAGCTGCAAATAATCCTATTGAAATAGATGTTAAATAGTCAAATTCTAAATTCATATAAATCTATACATAGATATATTTATCTAAATATAAATATTTTTATCAACGTATTTGAGTAGTATCTTGACTGATTTTAGTATATATCCCATTGTTCATAATCTTCAGTGATTCGTTTTCAGTAGTGATATACATTTCATTTTTGAGCGGATCTTCTATGTAATATATCCTATCAAATATTTTTATGATAATTGTATGCCTTGATATCATCTGTTCCAGGACTGAAGTGGATATTTCCATCTGATCGTTTAATATCATCAAATCAACTTCCGGAACAAATGATAAAAGAGTGTTTTTATTTACGTCAGAATTATTATCTATCATTACTAACTCTTCATCTTTATTGTGAGTTATTAAAAAACGATCTTCGAATACTTGTTCCAGATTTATATTATTTTCTTCTATATTATCCATGTAAATATATTCTAGAGATTCTTTGTTGCTTATCTTATTTATTTGTTCAATTATTTCATTTGTTTTATAGGTATTTCTTTTCATAAATTGACAACCCATATAATTTTTTTTAAATAAATGCAAGTTTAACAAATACTCTTTTAATAAACTTACAATTTAATATTTTATAATTTCTTCTATATAAATGTTTATTTTTAAGATTAATTGATAATTTGAACTTAAAAAGATATTTAAAGCTATTAAAACATAGTTTTCATATATTGATGATTATGCAGATATTATTTATAATTAATAAAATGGATAAATTTTACTATGATTTATTGGCAAAAAATAGATTACAATGAAATATTAAACAACAAAGACTAAAAAAATAAATGAAACATATGTAAATATTTTAAAATGAAAAAAAAGTTAAAAAGAAAAAAAATTAGGATTCTGAAATCCTTGGAACAATATCATAGTTCTTACTTGAAGCACTATCATAGCTTAACAGCATCGTACTACCGTTATGGAATACTGATGTAAGTGATGGTGGAATAATACCCACAATACCTAAGGCCATGAATAACGTGTTGAGAACCACGATATACCTGTAGTTTCTATGTATTAAATCCAACATTCTTTGACTGAGTAACCTGAGAGTAATAAGATCTTCAAGTGTAGGTCTAAGTAAAGTTATATCAGCAACTTCCCTAGCCAGATCAGATGAATCTTTCATAGCAACGGATACATCCGCAGCAGATAATGCTGGAGAATCATTGATTCCATCTCCAACCATAATTACCTTCTTACCGGATGCCTTTATTTCCTCAACAATACTAGCCTTATCTTCAGGTAGAACTTGTGACCTGTAATGATCGATACCTAATTCCCCTGCAATTGTACGTGCAGCATTTTCAGAGTCTCCAGTAAGCATTACAATATCATTAATGCCTAATGATTTAAGTTCCCTGAGAACATCTTTAGCTTCATCTCTTGGCGGATCATCTATACATATAATTCCTTCAAGATTACCGTCTATAGCAAAGTAGATAACAGAGTATTTATCCATGTTTTCCTGAATTAATTGTTTATGTTCATCGGATATTACTACTCCTTCATCTTCAATCACAAAGTGTCTACTACCTAAAACAGTACGTTTTCCTACAAGTGTAGTGGCTATACCATGAGCTACAATATACTCAACCTCTGAGTGTAACTCTTCGGTGTGAGTAAGGTTTAATTCCTTAGCCTTGTTTACAATAGCTGTAGCTACACTGTGAGGGAAGTGTTCCTCCAGACATGCAGCTTGACGTAATACTTCCTCATCGGATAAAACACCGAGTGATATGTATTTTGCTACATGAGGTGAGGATTTGGTTAAAGTACCCGTCTTATCGAATATAATTGTATCAGCAGTTGCAAAGGCCTCTAGATATCTTCCACCTTTAACTACAATTTCTCTTTCAGATGCTTCACGCATTGTAGATATGACTGTAATTGGTGTGGCCAATTTGATAGCACAGGAATAGTCAACAGTTAACGCAGCGGTTGCCTTTATAGGATCTCTTGTTAATAGGTAAGTAAGAGCCGTGACTCCAAAGTTCCATGGTACGATTGAATCTGCCAATTTTTCAGCCTTACTTTGTACACCAGCCTTGACTTCTTCAGATGATTCAATCAAGTCAATGATTTGGTTAATTCTTGTATCTTCATTTAATGCATCAACTTCAATTGTTATATTACCATCTTCAACAATTGTACCTGCAAATACTGCATTTCCTTCCTTTTTACTTACTGCTAAAGATTCACCTGTCATGGTAGCTTCATTTATTTCCGCAATACCTTTGATGATTGTTCCATCTGCCGGTATGATAGTACCGGTACGTACTATTACGTGATCTTTTTCTTTTAAATCAGTAAATGGTATCTGTATCTCTTCACCGGTTTCCGTTTCAATCCATACCTTGTTGATGTTTAACATTAAACTTTTTTCAAGGGAATGTTTTGTTTTTTCTATGGTGTATTCTTCTAATATTTCGGATAATCCTAATAAGAATACAATGGATCCTGCCGGTCCATACATACCCTGAGTTAATGTTACGAATATTGATGTTGCATCCAATAAATCAACATCCAATCTTAAGTGTCTTAAACTGTTGAATCCACTCATCAGATATGGTGCAGATTCATATAAAATTCTTACGATACGAATAGGTAAAGGCATGAAGAATTTAAAGAAGTATCTGGTTCCTATTTTTTTTAGAATTTTATTAATGTATCGGTTATTTGTTTCGTTAGCCAATTCATCATTTGTAGGTTCTACTTCTTTTATGTCCTTACGGGTGATATTCGCTAATATTCTAAGTATGCTTTTTTTATTACCTGTATACTTAATGTATATACTACCATTTATAGATGAAACTTTAACAGTTTGGATAGAATCCTTATTTGATAAAAATTGGGATAACCCGTAGCCTTGTTCTTTAGTAATGACATTTTTTCCTAGACGAACACGGAGGGTATCCACATTATTATCATAAACTATTTTAAATTTCATTTTGTTAGTCCTATTTTTTTATAAAAAAAAAATAAAAATTTTAAAAATTATTCTTCTTTAACAAATTCTACATCGTATTCTTCATCTATATCTTCTTCATCTACGAGGTCTTCAGGACCAAATACTTCTATTTGTTGTTTTTCCTGTGCTTCAGCATGGATATCTTCTGCATCTTCTTTGATGTTTTCGATTGATTCTTCGACTGAATCTTTAATATCTAATAATCCTGCAGTAGCATTTACTGCAAAATCATGTGCTGCGTCGGTTTCGGATATTTTTTTAATAGCATATGCAGCTACCATTCCACCGATGAAGTATTTTACTTCTGTTCTTCCGAAGAAACTTGTTATACTACCTGTTATGTTACTGTCTGAATCGTTATTAAATACCATAATTATCACCAATTAATATTTTTTTAATTAAATTATTTTTTATTAGAATATTTATTTCATTCTATAATATCAAATAAGTATATTATACTATTTAAATGTGTTTCTTTTTAGGTAAATGTAATAAATATTTTTGTAAACTTAAAAATAATTTAGGTTAATATAAAAAAAATCCAATACTCGAATAATAATGAGTTTTATCTAAATCAAAGCTATTTAGAATGTTATTGATTTTGGAATTTTTTAACACCTAATTATTAATTTGTTCATAATAAGTTATATATTTAGGCATGCCAAAATACGTATCTGTCAATTATTATAATGAATAAGAGACATAATATAATTAGAGGTATTCAAATGAGCAAATGGAATTATGAAAAACTTGAAGAAATGACCAATACTGACAATAACTATATTAAGTTTAAATTAAACTATGCATATATTGCAGATAATTATGAAGATATGCTAATTAAAACATATAGAGATGGAAACTTAACACCTACATTATTTAAGGATGTTGAACTAGCATATGATGGAAAAGTATCAAAGGATATCCAACTACCAGAAATAGATGATGAAACAAAAAGTTCCATTGATGAAAAAAGTAGAACACGTAAACTTGCGGAATTAAAACATTTCTCTAGAGATATGACACATGATGACTGGTTTAAACACTTGGAAGAAGAAGTTTATGATTTTATTGAAAAATATCCTGAATATAAAAATGTGATTATCTGATATCCATAAAACCCAGGAATGATGGAATTTTCTCATTATTGTTTATGGCTTTGATGCATACATATGTATCATATATCACATACAATGACCATATTAATGAGATGTATAATATTACTGAATTAAAATCTACCATATAATTAGAATTCATAGGTATGAACGCATTTATTATCAATGAGATGATGAATTCTATTATCCCCCTTTTTGTTAATCCTGCATAAACATTACCCATACCGGTAATGAAAAAAGACAACAAACATCCAAGAACAAGACTCTTTTTTGAATTATCATTATCGTTTTCAGGTATATCTATACTTTCAACGTTTTCCAGTAGAAAATATCCTTCATCATAGCTATAACCTGAATGGTAATTATCGATAGCATCCTCATTTAAATTGGGTTGATTATTGATATCAACAGTATCCCCCTGATTATCTTGTGTAAATTGGTTATGATCAAAACTTAGAAGATTATTTGTTGAAGCATCACCGTATTGATTATCATCATCATAGTTTTTCTTATCGACTATCTTATCTTTCAATAAGTAATGACAGCGTTTACACTTGATATTCTCATCATCATTTTCAAATCCACAATTTTCACATTTTGACATTGAAATCACTTTTTATTAGATAATTATATTATGTTTAAACTAGATATTATCTTTTTGAAATTGAATCTATATTTCACAGTTATGAAATAATGTTAAAAGCACATGATTTAATAATATTAAAAAGAAGTAGGATAATTATAGAGATATTAATTCTGGTTTACTTTTAAATTAAAAAAAGAGTTAAGATAAAAAATAGTAGTTGATTGGGAGGGAATTAATATATGTTGTAGTATTCCTTTATAGAATTTTTATCATTAACCCTTAAGGATAAATTATATTTTTTGTTGTTGTGTTTAATGTTGTTTTTGATGTTTACTTTTATAATCTTATTATTGTAATCCATGGTTATCACCTATTATATGCTTCCTTTCATCATGAATATTTTCATTGATATCAACAGTAACGTTGGTATTGAAACTATTGTAAATACTGATAATGGATCATATTCTGATAGTGTTAAGTCATTATTTATTAGTGCTTTTTTCTGGTTTAATCTTGGTACTTTATTTTTTTTATAGATATTAAACATTTTTATCACCCTTATTGCATAGTTAATATATTCATTTAGTCATGTTTCCTACTACTTTCTATGTATTGATTTTAATATAAAGGGTTCCTAAGGGCTCTTGAGAAGTAATGGGGGGTCATGAGAAGTATTCCAGGGGGTCTTGATAAGTATTGCTAGGGGGGTCATGAGAAGTAATCATATTTTCAATAAATTGTAATAAAATACGGATGCAATGATAATACATTCACACATTTTTATGGACAAATCATAACTTTTTGTGAAAAAATCCAAGGGGGTATTGATAAGTAATCAGGAGGGGGTCTTGATAAGTACTGAGTTTTTTAATAAAAATATAGTCAAATAGTAATAAACTTTGATTTTGAATGAAAAATAGTAAAAAAAATATAAAAAAATACAAAAAATAAATAATTTTTAAAACCCTTAAAATATAAAATAAAAGGGTACATATCCGTATTTTTGATTAAAAAATTTTTAAAAAATTTTAAAAAATAAAAGAAGGGGTTTAATAATTTTTAACATTCATGGTTAAACGACTGGCAGTATAAGCATTACGTTCACCAGTAACAAATTCCAATTTATACTCGGCATCTTTAAGATTCATGAGTAATTTATAATTTATATCAATTACACCCTTTTCAACTACAAATACCTGAGGTTTATTATTTTCCCTTTTAATTGTAAGAGAATTAATCTTAATAACAATGGTATTTACACCGGAGACGTAATGATTATAGCTATCGACAAGTTTTCCTTTAACACTGATGCTATTTTTAGTTAACTTAACCGAAGAGATATTAAATACGGGTGTTGTTTTTGTAATGTTGAAGCTAGTTTTGTTTTCCAATCGATTAAAATTCTTATTGGAATATACTGCAGTAACCTTAACTTCCTTAGCACTCCATCCATCAGGAATTGTAAATACAATACTTGCAGTATTGTTAGTGACATTAACTAGTATTGCCTTGTTATTTTTATCTTTTACAGTGACACCATTTACCTTAAATATCATTACTCCCTCGTTGATTTGATAATTTGAATTTATCTTAGCTGTGAAAGTAACCTTTTCATCCATTTTGGCAGTTTTTTTATCAGTGGTAACCTTTAAAGTAGATGTGGTCTTGACAATATTGAATTTTGTAGCGTTTCTGCTTACATTGTAGTTGTCGGGATTACCGCTATAGATTACTTCCAATGTATACTCCTTCACGTTGAAATTCTTAGGTAACTGATAGTCTAACGTGACTGTGTTGTTTCTTACCTTGCTTTTTATCAATCCATTGGCATCAGTTAATGTTATTGAATTTATTTTGTATATCACATATCCCTTGTCAACAAATTTCTTATTAATATCAGTTACGTTAACTGTTATTTTTAGCACGTCACGATATTTAACATTCTTATCAGTCTTTATGTTGATTATTGTATTCTTATATACAGATACGTTATAGGTTTTTTCTGTGGATTTGAAACTCTTTTGATCATCCATGTAAGTCATTTTGATAATATTCTGATTATCTAATTTGTCTGCCGTTAAATGGATTTTTGTGGAATTATTTAATACCTGGAACGTATGATTTTTACCGTTGACGTTACAGATTAGATTACCCTTATTTATTGTGGTGTTATATCTGTTGTTAGGTCTGATACTTACAGTTGTATCTATTTTGTCTGTGTATGATAAGTTATCCAGATTACCTATATTTATGTCCAGGTAATTGCCTATATAGGTATTTCCAGATATTTCAAAGGTTGCATTGTTATATATAAGCATGTCTCGCTTGTAGTCTGTGTTATTGTAGAATTTATTATTTTTAATTTCAATCTTATGTGCTGCATCGTCATTAATTAAATCTGCATCTGATTTGATTACATATGCATCATCTTTTCTTACAACATTGGCAATTGCAGTATTGTCATTGAATATGCATTCACCGGAGTTATATATTATTGATCCATCATCAGCCGTGTTATTCTTGAATGAATTATTAATTACATTTATAGTACATTCTGCACTATTATATATACATCCACCGATACTTGCATTGTTATTTGTGAAGTTATTATCATTTAATTGAATTTCATCACCATTAAATATTACTCCACCATAGTTTGCTGTATTATTATGGAAGATATTTTTGTTTATATCTACCGGTCCTAATGTTACAACAGCTGCTCCCCAGTCTGCCTTATTATTTGAGATGTTATTTCCGGACAACAACAGATATGAGGATCCATGATTTAATAGAACTCCACCATATAACTGTGCGATTGAGTCGGTGATGTTGTTATTTATTATGGATGTATTACCGGTTCCATATGTAAATATTGACCCTGCAAATTTAGCCCTACTGCCGGTTATCGTATTGTTTTCTATAGTGGTATTGGTATTACCATAGATATATAACATTCCACCATTTGTAGCTGCATTATCCTTCAGGAAGGAATTTGTGATTGTGAGTATTCTATGAGTGGATATTGCTCCACCCCTATTTCCACCGTTATTATTTTCAAAGCTACAATTGTTTACTGTTAATTTTCTATAGTTGTATACGACGGCACCTTCTGTTAAAGCTGTGTTGTTTATGAATGATGAATTTTCAAGAGTCAATACACCTCTATTATAAAATACACCACCAATATTATCATTACAGTTGATAATCTGTATATTGGATATGTTTACCTTCGAATATTGGTTATCTATCTTCATAAATGATGATTGATTGTTACCGTCAAGTATTCTATTGTTGGCATTTATCCTTAAGCTGACTATGTTATAACTGAGTTCTATTTTTTTATCTATGACATATCTTTTATCTCCCTGTAATTCTATGGATAAATCAGATTTTGTATCATCAGTTAGAACCGTATATAATTCATCGTAATTTTTAACTATTACATTTTCTTCTTTCTTAACATTCTTATTATTTAATTTAACATCATCTGCAATAATATTATTATCTGAATTTTTGATTATGTTATTGTTATTTAGATTGACTGCATCATTAGTGCTTGCCATATCTGACCGTATGGTATTATCAATACCTTGGGCTTTGATGTCTGTTTCAGCACTATCTGCATAATCACTTGCATAAATAGCATTTAAACTTAATATAAATAATAATAATATTACAATGAATATATTAATCTTCTTATGATTCATATGAATTCAACTTGAATATTTTATTACAGTTAAATATTTATCCATTATCAAATTTATAATATGGCATGTTTTTAAAACGAGTTTTTATTAAAAAAAAGTTGTTTTGGTGGTTAATAATTATTCTTTAAATAATTTCATAAATTCGTCAGCTGTTTTTTCACCGGTATAATCAGCACTTTCATTGTGACTATTCATATCACTGCTTGTGCATATTCCTACAATATCATTATCTACCATATATTGTCCGGGATTTTCCAGACTTGGACCTGTTTCACTGCCACGTACATATTCATATGCACTACCATTAGCATTTACGGGGTCTGCTGAATCATAAAACCATGCTAGAACAACATCATTTCCATTACTACGTACTATTTTTCCACGGTTATCACTACCGTTTGATGCAAGTTCCCTGATTGTAGACGGATCTACACCATTAAATAAATGAAATACAACCGCATCGGTTATGTTGTTTTCATATAACTCATGGGTATTCTGAGACATTTCATTAGGACCAATCTCGGCTTTAACAACATTGAAGCCATTTTCCTTTAGCTTATTTACAATATTGTCCCGTATTTTTTCATCATCACTATTTACATGATCCATTGCAAAGTATATTGGTCTTGACTTATCCCATAACTGACTATCATCATCACTATCGTTAGTGTTATTATTTAATATATCCTCGATATTCATCTTGTCAATATTATCAGCTACAGTAGTATTATACTCATATAAATCAGACATATTAGTAAAACTGAGATTATTGAAGGAATTTGCGTTATTCTCTACAGCCATAACCGAAGTTGATGCGAATAGAGTAATTAGAAGAAACAATAATATCTTTTTTTTATTCATAATTTTACCTCTGTAATTATTAAATTTATACTTGAATATTAAAAAAGATTGTGATTATGAAGATTATTTTATCTATAAAAAACATATATTATTATAATAAAAATTGGATGATAAAATGAAATATAACGATATCATTAAAAATGAGAAATTCATTTTAATTAAAAAGTTGTGGTTTATATTATTATTGATATTATTCTTCATAGTACTCTATAATAA
>ODAI010244199.1_pt1 | contig 43066 bp, 35 predicted proteins | sample 1539321 | NCBI WGS metagenome assembly ODAI01 (sample SAMN02144231, study PRJEB22623) | gut metagenome | biome: sheep rumen | host: Ovis aries | place: New Zealand
GATGTTAAGCGTATCATCAATGAGCCTACTGCAGCAGCTCTTTCATACGGTCTTGATAATGAAGATGAGCAAAAGATTATGGTATACGACTTAGGTGGTGGTACATTTGATGTATCTATCATCGAAATCGGTGAAGGTGTCATTGAAGTTCTTGCAACTGCCGGTGATAACAAGCTCGGTGGTGATGACTTTGATAATGCTATTACAGATTATATGTTAGCTGAGTTCAAGAAGGCTGAGGGTGTTGATCTTTCAACTGATAAGATGGCAATGCAGAGACTTAAGGAAGCAGCAGAGAAGGCTAAGAAAGAGCTTTCTTCAGCAACTACAACAAATATCAACCTTCCTTTCATTACTGCAACTCAGGACGGACCAAAGCACTTTGATATGGATCTTACAAGAGCTAAGTTTGATGAGCTTACTGCTCACCTTGTTGATAAGACAAGAGGTCCTGTTCAGACAGCACTTAAGGATGCAGGCTTAACAGCAGGTGACCTTGACAAGGTACTTCTTGTAGGTGGTTCAACCCGTATAATCGCAGTTCAGGAAATGGTTAAGAATCTTACAGGTAAGGAGCCTTTCAAGGGTATCAATCCTGATGAGTGTGTTGCAATCGGTGCATCTATCCAGGGTGGTAAGCTTGCAGGTGATGCAGGTGCAGGCGAAATCCTTCTTCTTGATGTTACTCCGCTTACACTTTCAATCGAGACTATGGGTGGTATAGCTACTCACCTCATCGAGAGAAATACAACAATTCCTACAAATAAGAGTCAGATATTCTCAACTGCCCAGGATAATCAGGATGCTGTTGATATCAATATCGTACAGGGTGAAAGAGAATTCGCAAGAGATAATAAGAGCTTAGGACGTTTCAGACTTGATGGTATCGCTCCGGCAAGAAGAGGTGTACCTCAGATCGAAGTTACCTTTGATATAGATGCAAACGGTATCGTTAATGTATCGGCTAAGGATCTTGGAACAGGAAGAGAGCAGCATATCACAATTACTTCAGGTACTTCACTTTCTGATGAGGATATCGAGAGAGCAGTTAAAGAGGCAGCTGAGTATGAAGCAGCTGATAAGAAGCGTAAGGAAGCAATCGAAGCAAGAAATGATGCAGATGCACTTGTATTCCAGACTGAGAGAGCACTTAATGATGTAGGCGATAAGCTCCCTGGTGCTGACAAGGCTAAGGTTGAGGAAGACTTAAAGGCACTTAAGGAGATAATTGAGGGAACTGATCCTGATTCAATGACTGATTATGATGTAGAGAAGATTAAGGCCGGTAAGGAAACTCTTATGAATAGTGCACAGAGCTTATTCTCAAAGCTTTATGAGCAAAATGGTCCCGGAGCAAATGCGGGAACAGGAACAGGAACTCCTGATTTCTCAGAGGATTCTGATGTAGTAGACGCTGATTACAAAGAAATCTAATAAGGGTGAGTGTGATGGCTGAAAAAAGAGATTATTATGAGGTGCTTGGCGTTGACAGAGGCGTATCGGAGGCAGATTTAAAGAAAGCATACAGAAAAGTTGCTAAGAAATACCATCCTGATACGAATCCGGGCGATGCGGAAGCAGAAGAAAAATTTAAAGAAGCAGCCGAAGCTTATGCAGTTTTATCAGACCCTGAAAAGAGGGCTAAGTATGACCAGTTCGGTCATGCTGCCTTCGAGCAGGGCGGCGGTCCGGGCGGATTTGGCGGATTCGATTTTGCAGATATGGGCGATATATTCGGTGATATATTTGGTGACTTCTTCGGTGGAGGATCAAGACGTAGTCAATCAAGCGGACCTGTAAAGGGGGCAAATATAAAGACTACGGTAAGAGTTTCATTTGAAGAAGCTGTATTCGGTACTCAGGAGGAGCTTGAGCTTCCTCTTAAGGACGAGTGTGATGTATGTAAGGGTACGGGTTCTCAGCCGGGACATCAGCCGGAAACCTGTTCCAAGTGTGGTGGTAAAGGTCAGGTTACATTTACCCAGCAGTCACTTTTCGGAATGGCAAGAACAGTTCAGACTTGTCCGGATTGTGGCGGAACCGGAAAGATTATCAAGTATAAGTGCAGTAACTGTGCAGGTACCGGTTATGTTAAGAGCAAGAAGAAAATTCAGGTTGCAGTGCCTGCAGGTATAGATAACGGACAGAGTATACGTATTCGTGAAAAGGGTGAGCCGGGTATCAATGGAGGTGGACGCGGAGACCTTTTGGTAACCGTACTTGTTGACAGACATCCTACCTTCCAGCGTCAGGAATATGATATTTATTCATCAGAACCTATAAGCTTTACTCAGGCAGCTCTTGGTGGAAAGATTACTGTCAATACAATTGACGGACCTTATGAGCTTGAGATTAAACCGGGTACTCAGACTGATACCAAGGTTAAGCTTAAGGGTAAAGGTGTGCCTACACTTAGAAACAAGAATGTAAGAGGAGATCATTATATTACTCTTATCGTTCAGGTACCTGATAAGCTTACGGAAGAGCAGAAGTCAATACTTAACCAGTATGCAAATACTACTACAGTAAATGCAAGATCTTCAACGGATTCTGCAGGAGGCTTCAGCTTCGGTGACCATAAGAAGAAGAGAGGATTTAAAAAATAATGGTGTGGACAAAATTATCAATCGATACAACCGTTGAAGCGGTTGATATACTTAGTGCTTTTCTTGATGAAAAGGGCGTTGAAGGTATAATGATTGAAGATAATGTTCCACTTACGGAAGAAGAAAAGAAAGCTATGTTTGTTGATATTCCTCTTGTTAACGGAGAGGATGACGGAACTGCAAAGGTTTCGTGTTTTATCGACGAAAGCTTTGATATCGACACTCTTAAGGCGGATATAGTTGCAGAACTTACCCGCCTTAGTGCGTTTCTTCCTGTTGGTTCAATGAACATTACTTTATCAAATACCGAAGATAAGGATTGGATTAATAACTGGAAGCAGTTCTTTAAGCCTTTCAGGCTTTATGACAATATTGTTATTAAGCCGACTTGGGAAGAGCTTGAGGATGTAAAAAAGGATGATATTGTTGTAGAAATTGATCCAGGAATAGCCTTCGGAACAGGCTCCCATGAGACGACCCGCCTTTGTATCGGACAGCTAAAAAAGTATCTTAAGAATAACGATTCTGTTTTTGATGTGGGTTCGGGTAGCGGTATTTTATCTATCATCAGTATTTTCCTGGGTGCCGGCTTTGTGCATGGTATGGATATTGATGAGGTTGCAGTACGCGCAAGCCTTGAAAACCGCGAATTTAATCACATAGGTGAGGATAAGCTTGTTTTTACATGCGGTAATCTTTTGGATGAATCAAGAGGTAAATCGGATATCGAAAAGGCTTTATCCGTAAATGGCGGAAAGAAGTACGATATTGTGGTTGCCAATATTCTTGCTGACGTTATTATTCCTTTATCCGGTGTCGTCAGACCGCTTATAAAGGAAAACGGTTACTTTATCACTTCCGGAATCATTGATATGAAGGAAGAAGAAGTAAAGGAGGCACTTGTTAAAAACGGATTTGAAATCGTTGATGTTGTTCATATGAATGATTGGGTTTCAATCATTGCTAAATAAAGGGCGAGAATGGGGCGGTCAGATGGAATTGGTATGGCTGTCTGAATTTACATAGTGTGGCAGTGCTCGGTATATATAAGGTCTTTACAGGACACGTTCTCACTCGGTTAAAAACGCAGGAGTACTAATAAGCTAATTCAAAAAATAAAGCGAAACATTTATACGTAAACGTAAATGTTTCGCTTCCTTTTTTCATTACCTTAAAGTGCTCGCGTTTTTAAACGGTCCTTTTAAAGACCTATATATACCTTCGCACTTGTTTCACTTTTGATTTTCAGACAGCCATACCACCATCTGACCACCATGCTTCGCATGAAATTATTATTAGTATATTTTTTACGTCAATCCAAAAGTAAGATTTATTTAACTGTACAATAAGATGTAATATGCCCGATTTATTGCGTTGTATATTAAATTTGGCTGTGGTATAATAGCGAAAAATGTTATAGTTTAATGTTGTGGGAAGGTTTGGCTATAGGAAAAACTATATGAAAGGAAGATGAAAATGATGAGAAAAAGAGTAGTATCATTATTATTGGTTTTGGGGTTGATAATGAGTTTGATGCCGACAAATATTTGCGTTGCGGATGAACCTGTGACGCTTACAATTGAGGCTGATAAATCAGAAGCCCGTCCGGGAGATATGATTAAATATACTGTTAAGATGGGACCAGTTCAAAATTTAAGTGCTTTACAGATTATGCTTAGTATTCCGGAAGGCTTAAACTATGAGGGCCTTAATGAGAATAATCTGAAAAACAGTTTGGCAAATATTCTTAATACCGATACTGGTTCCATAAACTATGATAGAGAATCAAAAATGCTTACGGTTGTTAATTGCGGAAGTAATGTAGACGAATCGTTTTCAAGTACGAATGATACAGAACTGATGACTTTTAGTTGTACGGTTAACGATGATGCATCAGGTGATTTAACTGTAGGATTTATTGAAAATGAAGGATCTAATGTAAGAACAAAGCTGGCAAGGTCTTCTTCACCGGAAGACGTTTTTGCGTTGAATTTAACAGATGCAACAACCACAATCACCGCACCACCTGTTTTTCCTACCGGGGTTTTGTTAAACAATCACGAGATTCAATTGACAGAAGGAAAAACTCAAAAACTGACAGCCGAAATAAATCCGGCAGGTGCAACAGGTACTCTCCTTTGGGATAGTAGTAATGGCTCTTGTGCTACGGTAAAAGATGACGGAACAGTAACAGCGGTTGGTATCGGAACGTCAATTATTACCGTAAGCATAGATGGAACAGATTATTCCGATAGCTGTATTGTTAATGTTACATCTTGTCCTCATGAAAATACGTCAGAAATAGCGGCACATCATGCCAATTGTACGGAAGCCGGAAATAACAAGTATTACTATTGTCTGGATTGTAAGAAATATTTAAAGGCTGACAAAACTACAGAAACGACACAAGAGGCGGAAACAATACCTTCGCTGGGACATGATTATTATGGAGCAGAGTATTCAAGTGATAATAATAAACACTGGATAGTATGTCGAAGATGTAATGAAGAATCAACAAAAGAAAACCATACCTGGGGGAGTGCGACATATACCTGGTCAAATGATAACAGTACATGTACCGCACGTCATACCTGTACTGTATGCGGAAAAGAAATTTATGAGACGGTAGATACAGGAAGTGATGTTACCGCTGCAACCTGTACCGAAGCAGAAAAAACAAAATATACTGCAGTTTTTACTAAGCCCGGTTTTAATGAACAAACGAAAGTGAATGTAGAGACAGGAGACGCTCTCGGACACAATTGGGGAGATACGCAGTGTGAATGGTCGTCAGATTATAGCGAATGTACGGCAAAAAGGAAATGTCAAAGATCAGGATGTAATGAAATACAATCAGAAACAGTTGAAACATTGGCAGAAACAACAGCAACCTGTACTGAGGCGGGAATTGTGACCTACACGGCGACATTTACTAACGACGATTTTAATTTGTGTGAAGAACGTCAAAAATCAGTAGCCGTTAGCCCACTTGGACATGATTTTCAAGATGTTATTACGCAGGCGGCAACGGCAGATATGTTGGGTGTAAAACAAAGAAAATGTTCACGTTGTTATGAAGTAAGCGAAACGACTCTATATGTATCGGATTCTACTTCGCCGAATAAGTACCCGGACGGTAAATTCATTACCGATGGTGATACGATTTCTGCAAATGCAACGGGAACGCTTTCCGTTGGTTCGAAAAACAAAACAATAAATGTATTATTACAAGATCCATTGGGTGTTTTTGAAGGCCATACAATTTCACTTGCTATAAATAGTATAACAAATGATTTGGGTGAAGAATATGATGGGAACCTTAGTGTACATAAAGCATATAAAGCTGATTTGGTATTAAAAACAGACGGTGTGGAAACACATGGGCAATTACCCGGAAAAGTACGTTTATTATTAGAAATTCCGGATGATTACAATAATTCTGCAGACAACTGGGATGATGATAATATAAATGTACAAAGAATCAATATCGGAGAAGATACATTTTACGTTGAAAGAATAGAATATCAAGTATATGATGCCGAGAGTAATTTTATAAAAACGGTTGATAAGGATTATGTTCCGAAGGACGGTGAGTCTTTAAGAAAGTTTGCTGCAGTTTGGACAGATCACTTCAGTCAGTATGCGGCCATAGAGGTGTTGGATGATAATCATATCTGGAGTGAAGCAACATATACATGGTCAGATGATTATAGTAAATGTACGGCAACAAGATCATGCCTAAGCGCCGGATGTACCGAAACGGAAACAGAAACAACTACCGATATATCTAAAGTAACAACAGCAACCTGTGCAAAAGCGGGAACGACTACTTACACAGCAACATTTGAAAATGAAGCATTTTGTAAAGATTCTGATGCTGACAAGAGGAAAAAAACGGTAGATGCAGAAGCATTGGGACATGTCTATCAGGAAGTTGTTACCCAAGAAGCAACGGCGGATATACTTGGTATAAAACAAAAGAAGTGTCCATATTGCGAAGATGTAAGTGAAACTAAATCATATGCTTTAGATAATACATCACCGAATAAGTACCCGGACGGTAAGTTTATTACCGGTGTTAATACTGTTTCGGCAAAAATGACCGGATCTCTTGTGATTGGCGGAGAAGATAAAAAGATAGAAATATTATTACAAGATCCTATGCAAGTATATGAAGGTCATACGATTTCAATTGTAACAAGCGGTATTACAAGTGATTTAGGTGCGGAATTTGATGGAAGTATTCGCGTTGAAAAAGCATATAAAGCTAATGTCGGATTTAAAGTAGACGGTACGGAAATACAGGGACAGTTACCGGGAAAAGTTCGTTTATTAATGGAAATTCCGGATGATTTTAGTAATTCCGATGATGACTGGGATGATGAAGAGTTACAGGTACTAAGAATTAATACCGGGCAAGATACCGATTATAATGAAAGAATTGAATATCAGGTCTACGACGGTAATGGTAATTTTGTAAAAATAGTTGATAAAGATTATGTTCCGGGAGCGGGAGAAATCCTTAGGAAGTTTGCAGTGGTTTGGACTGACCACTTCAGTCAATATGCGGTTATTGATGAATTGACAGACAAAGATACTGCTGGATCATTTATTGATAAATTGACAGATAAGGATACTACCGGATCGGAACAAAAACCGGTAACGGTTATAACAGATAAACCATCTGTTAACGAAAAAACTACTTCGATAAAAGACAAATCACCGGCTACAGGCGATTCAGGTTTAGAATTGAGTGTTGTCTTTTGTTTATTACTTGCTTCATGTGCTGCATGGATTCTCATGCTTATTTATAAAAAAGAAGAATAGTTTTTTAGTTGTTAAAAAATAGCACTCTATGTCTGAGGTGACCCCAAAAAGTTAGACTTTTTTAGCGTAGCAGTTGTATTGGCTGCTACGCCTTTGCGTTAGCTATAGTATTATGCATTTTGAATATGAATAGGAGGATTAAGATATGATTAAGACAACTGTAAAAATTGAAGGAATGATGTGTAAAATGTGCGAGGAACATATCTGCGAAACAATAAGAAAGGCTATACCGGATGCAAAAAAGGTATCCGCATCGCATAAAGATGCATGTGCAAGCTTTATTTCTGCGGAAGAACCGGACAGTGATAAACTTAAGGCTGCCATAGAAGAAACGGGATATACATTTGTTTCTATGGAAAGTGAACCATATGAGAAAAAGGGACTGTTTAGAAAATAATCTTTACAATTCTGCTTTGGGCAGGTAACATTATAAGAGCTTTTTAATAAAATTCATGTGCGTAGAGGGGAAAAATGAAATCTATAAAAAGAGTTATATGTTTATTTTTAATGATTTTTCTTACAATGTCTTTGTTTTCCGGATGCAAGGAAAAGCAAAAAGCTGAGGAAGAGAAGACAGAAAATGTAACCACGGAAGATATAATAGGTGAAGGTGTCATCAGGATAAATGATGATGGTCTGGCCGAATGGAAAAGCATAGAGGGTGCAAAAAAATATAATGTAGATGTTGTATATTGGGATGGCTGCCCGGTTTTGGATTATACGAAAGTAATAACCGAAACCAGCTTTCAGCTTGAAAAAGGCTATTCAATTCAGGTAGCACCTGTTTTCGAAGACGGAACCATGGGTGAGATTATGGAATCCGAATATTATGGCGGAAAGCAGCTGCCGGATAAATTTGCAGCTACTCTTGGTTTAGAATATAAATCGATTGCTGAAGAGATGATTGCAGATTTCCCTGAGTGGGAGGTTGTTTCAAATATTGATATGAGCAGTGTGCAAAAGGGCAGTGACGGAATGACATATTTTTCGGCAACCGGACCGGATGGAAAACCTGTCAGATTTTGCGGAATAGATACGGATGTAACTGAGGAAGGTATTATATTACATAAACAGGCAAGGCTCGTATCTTTAGACAGCATAGGACGAATATACGGTTTGGGAGTATATGTGAGTGATTCGGGCAACGCCAATAATTGGATAACCTGGTTTGGCGGCTACAATGTTAATATGGATCCACACCCTGAAAATCTTGACGGTATGATTTATACAGGTGGATTTGGCGTTTGTGCCAGTGATATGGTAAATGACGATTCACATTTATGTGAGTTTTCCAATCTTCAGCCAAACTTTATAGGTATAGGCAGCAATGATATGAATCATGCTTTGGATGACGGAGAAAATGTAGATGATATGGTGGTTTCGGAGTTTCGTATAAAATACGAAGCAAGTTCAGGATGTACACCTTTTAGGGAGTTATTCCTTTCAGAATATGATTATGGTGCATATATTGAGGGAGAGCACTATGATCCGGAAAAAGAACGTTTTGATCCGTATAATGGCATTTTTGATTTCAGATTATTTGCAATTCCGGAACTTGATCATCCTGAAATGAGAGCAACATATGAAAATATGAAAAAATGGGATCCAAATCAATTCTGTGCATATGCTACGGAAGGCGGATATTATGAGGTTAAAGGACTTAAGGATTCAAGCGGAAATAAATTGGACATGGAAAATGCCAGGCTTAAACCGGGTGATACATTGACAGTTTCTTTGGGAAATAAGGAATATGATGTTCCTCTTTATGTTTTGAGAACCTTTAATACAGCTGATACAATGCATGACCTTGTGCCATATGCATTTCCAAGTGCTGTAGGTGATTTAAATATACTTGTTGTTCCAATCGCATGGAAGGATGAGCCGCAAAACGCAACCGATAAAGAACTGGAATTATTCAGAAATAATCTCGGACGTGTTAAGGATGATAGCGGAAAAGTGAAAGATTATTCAGACAATCTTACTGATAAGCGTTTTTCCTTAAGCCAATATTTTGACATCGCTTCATATGGAAAATTTAATATTGTTTCATATATGACCGACTGGTATCAGGCTCCTTATGATTTTTCGGAATACAAAAAAAATAATATTGATAAAAACTTCATTAATGAAGTCCGGACATGGCTTTCCGAAACCTATCCTGATAAAGACTGGTCGGAATTTGATCTTGATAATAACGGATATTTTGATATGATTGTATTTCTTAATGCCGGTGATATGTCGGGCGAAGATGGATTCACAATCATATCCTTCGGTGGAGCCTACTATTACCGTACAACATATGGAAACGAACTTGCAGGCGATTCTTCCATGCCGGGGGTTAATGGCTATGTAAACATGAATTCAAGTCATTTTGAGGACAATACGCTGATTCATGAGTTCAGTCACGGTCTTGGACTTATTGATTATTATGATGTTACCTACAGCGGACGTGATGCGGTAGGAGGATATGACATGCAGTCCGGAAGCTTCGGTGACTGGAATCCGTATTCAAAATATTCGGTAGGATGGATTAGTCCTCAAATGGTAAGCGGCTTAAAATCAGGAGAATCTGTTGAAATCGAAATAGGCTCCTTTGCCGAAACGGGTGATTCGATAGTTATTCCGGCAGCCGGCGACGATATGTCAAATCCATTCTCAGAGTATATGCTTGTTGATCTGTTTACTCCGACAGGCGTAAATCAGTATGATGCGGAAAATTACGGAATCGGGGATGTAAACGGTGTAAGAATTTATCATGTGGATGCACGTATGGAATATCGTGATTTTGTATCAAATGATTATCCGGATATGACACCTTGTCCGATTGGAACAATACATTATGCAAATGACTTTAAGGAAACAGGATATTATAATCTTGAGCTTATTCAGGCCGGGGGAACAAATACATTTACAAATCCCGAGAAAACTGACAGAGCAAATATTACGGCTGAAGACTTTTTCAAGGCAGGCGATGAATTTACGGTTCAAAAATACGGTGAATTCTTCAAGGATGATAAGTTTGACAACGGAGAAGATTTTGGATACTCGATTAAGGTTGAGAGTATTTCGGGAAGCGGAAAGGATGCAAAGGCTGTTATAAAAATTACAAAACAGTAATATAATATCAATTTATTTGAAAGAAGGTAATTATTATTACCTTCTTTTTTTTCAATAAATTCTAAAAGTCCGGAACTTACAGTAGTGTTATAAATAAGGGATTTGTGATTATATGCTTAATTGTGTCTTGACAAAACTACCGAACGGTAGTAATATCACAAACAGATAGTATAATTAGTTTAAAAGAAAGTAAAATATTGATATATGGCAGTGATTGTCATAAATTGCCGGTAATAAAGAATGGAGTAAAATTATGAATAACAGAAAAGAAGAAATAGTAATGGCAACGCTAAAGCTTGCTGCCGAAAACGGACTTGGAACTGTTTCGATGCAGCAGATTGCCGATAAAGTCGGGATAACAAAAGCCTCACTATATAATCATTTTTCATCAAGAGATGAGATAGTTAAAGAGATGTATGAGGTAATAAGAAAAGCGTCACGGGAAAAGACCGATGCGGGTAAAATTGACTATGACATTATTTCGGATAAGTTGTCACTAAGGGATTTCCTGAAGGGAACGGTAGGTTCCTATAGAAAGATGGTCAGCGATCCACATATGTATATGTTTTATAAGATTATCATGTCTGAGAGGTCAATTAACAGCACAGCGGCAGATATTATGGTTATGGAAACAAAAACTATGATAAATGCTACAAAGGCAATTTTTTATGCATTACAGGTTAAGGGTATTGCTGATTTTTATGATGTTGATACAGCGGCATTATCGTTTGCGATGGGAGTTCATTCCATTCTTGATTATGAATTTGATTTGAAATATGCCGGAAAAGATGTCGACAATCAAATGATGAGTAATTATATAGATGAGTTTTGCAGGATATATGGTAAGAAAAAGGAGGAAAAGGGAAATGAAAAGAAAATTGATTAACTTTATCGGTCTGGCAGGAATTTTAGCGCTTATTTCATATGCGGCTGCAGTGATTTTTTCGCCTTTGGCATATCCGGGATATGATTGGATTAAGCAGGCTGTCAGTGATTTGTCGGCTGAGGATGCACCTTCAAGGATGCTCTGGAGTCAGATTTCGGCATTTTACGGTATCGGCGGTATGATATGTATAACATGTGTTGCGATATTTGTTTCTGAAAAAATGATTTCAACAAAACTATTCCGTATTGGAATTTATATGTTTGCAATCATGAATCTTATATCTGATGTCGGATATAAAATGTTCCCGCTTTCGGACAGCGGAAAAGAAATAGATTCCTTTCAGGATGTAATGCATATGGTTGTTACGGCAGCGGTTGTTCTTTTATCAATTGTTTCACTTATTATTCTTATAATTGCCGGTTGTAGGGATAAGAGAGTAAAAGGCATAGGTATATGGGCGGCGGTTGCACTTATTATGATGTTTGTCGGTGCTATAGGTACAGCGGCAGTACCTCCTGACTATTTCGGAATAGTTGAAAGATTCAGTGTATTTGCGGCAGTCGGCTTTAATGCGGTTCTTGGCTTGTATCTGTTTAACGGCTTTTCCAAGGCTAATGAGAATGAGTAGTCGGATTTAACTCCCCTGTTTTGATTATACTCTCTACTTTCCGTAGGTTGTTGAGTCCGGTCTTTAGTTATATTATTTGATTGTAGCTTATAAAAAGAACAAAAAAGGAGAAGACAAGGATGAATCAGTATATTACAGGTACAGTCATTAAAGAACTGAGGGAAAAGAACAAGATGACACAGCGAGAGTTCGCAAATAAGCTGGGAGTGAGCGATAAAACAGTTTCCAAATGGGAAAATTTCAGAGGATATCCGGATATTACATTACTCGAACCGATTGCAGAAGCCTTTAAAATATCGGTTCCGGAGCTTATTTCGGGAAATACCGTTCATAATGAGAATGTTTCAGCAAATATGTTAAGGTCAAAGTTTTATGTCTGTCCGGTTTGCGGAAATGTGATTCACAGCATGGGAGAGACTTCTGTTCATTGTCACGGCATTCAGCTTACGCCGTTAGAGGCAGAACCGACGGATGAGCACCATATGATTTTTATTGAACGTGTAGAGGATGAGTACTATGTGCGTATCGATCATAGCATGACGAAAGATCATTATATTTCATTTATTGCGGCAGCGTCCTCTGATGATATGCAATTGATAAAGTTGTATCCGGAAGGAAATGCCGAAGCAAGATTTAGAATTCGCGGTGTCAGGAGAATATTTGCATATTGTAACCATGACGGTTTGTTTTCAATCGATCCGGTAAAAGGCATCGATGATAAGGAAAGCGGATATGATGATTCGAAAGAACGAAAAGAGCTGGAGAAAGCGGCTGAAATAATGTTTAAATAGTCTTGCATAATTTGTATTCCGTGTTGAAAACACTAATTAGGTCTTGAGTGAAACCGCTTTATGATGTAAAATATATTTATATTTAAATTTTATAAACGGGGGTGGTTTCATGAACGTATTTACTACGGACAAGATTCGTAATGTCGTCCTTTTGGGACATGGTGGCTGCGGTAAAACTTCACTTGTTGAAGCTATTGCATACCTATCCGGTATGACTAAGCGTATGGGAACCATAGATGGGGGAAATACGATTAGCGACTATGACAAGGAAGAGATAAAAAGAAAAAATTCTCTTAAGACGTCTGTTGTACCGATACAATGGGAAGGGTACAAGGTAAATCTCCTTGATACTCCCGGTTTCTTTGACTTCGTGGGGGAAGCTGAGGAAGCAGTGTCCGTTGCAGATGCTGCGATTATCGTAATATCAGGTAAAGCAGGAATAGAGGCAGGAACAAAGCGTGCATGGGATTTGTGCGAAAAGAAAAAACTGCCCAGAATGTTTTTTGTATCCGATATGGATATTGATAAAGCAAGCTTCAGAAAGGTCGTTTTGGAGCTTCAGGAACTCTATGGAAAGAAAATCGCTCCTTTCCATCTTCCGATTCGTGAAAATGAGCAATTTGTCGGCTATGTCAATGTAATTCAGCAAAAAGCAAAAAGATGGAACAATCATGGTACCGTTGATAAGTTTGATGTACCTGATTATTCTTATGAAAACTTGAATATTTGTCGTGATGCGCTTCTTGAAGCGGTTGCTGAGACAAGTGAAGAATATCTTGAAAGATATTTCGAAGGAGATACATTCTCGGATGACGAGATACGTCAGGCTCTTCGTGTGGGTGTTTGCGACGGCTCGGTTGTACCTGTGCTTATGGGCTCAAATACACTTGCCAGAGGTATGTATACTCTTATGGCTGATATTATTAAATATTTCCCTAGCCCGGATAAGTGTAAATGTGCCGGTATCAATACCACGAGTAATGAAGTTTTTGAAGCCGACTATAATTTTGCAAAAGCAAAATCCGCATATATCTTTAAAACCATTGCAGATCCGTATATAGGTAAATATTCATTGATAAAAGTAAATTCGGGTGTACTTAAATCCGATGATGTTTTGTATAATTATCACCGTGATGCAGATGAAAAGCTGGGTAAGCTTTATGTAATTTGCGGAAATAAGGTTGAAGAGGTTCCAGAGCTTCATGCCGGTGACATCGGTGCTCTGGCAAAGCTTGCCGTAAGTCAGACCACGGATTCACTGTCCACAAGAAAAAATCCTGTTACATATCTTAGAGCCAATATATCAAAACCTTATGTTTACAGAAGATATATTGCAAAGAAGAAAGGTGATGAGGATAAGATTTCACAGGCACTTGCAAAGCTTATGATGGAAGACCTTACACTTAAGCAGGTAAATGACAGTGAAAACGGTCAGACACTTCTTTATGGAATAAGCGGACAGCAGCTTGAGATTGTTCAGAGCATCTTACAGGAAAAATATAAGGTAGAGATAGAACTTATGCGTCCGAGAATAGCATTTAAGGAGACCATAAGAAAGAAGGTTGATACCGAGTTTAAGTATAAAAAACAGTCCGGCGGTCATGGACAGTACGGACATGTAAAGATTATTCTTGAACCATCAGAGGATATGGAAACACCGTATATTTTTGAACAGACAGTAGTCGGAGGTGCCGTACCGAAAAACTATTTCCCGGCAGTTGAAAAGGGTGTGGTTGAATCGGTAAAGAGCGGACCTTTGGCAAACTATCCCGTAACGGGAGTTAAAGTTACCTTATATGACGGAAGCTATCATTCGGTTGATTCTTCCGAGCTTGCATTCAAGGTTGCTACCGAGCAGGCCTTCAAGAAGGGATTCATGGATGCCAAGCCTGTACTCCTTGAACCGTATGCTACACTTAAGGTGGTAGTTCCGGATAATTATACCGGCGATGTAATGGGTGATTTGAATAAACGACGTGCAAGAGTTATAGGCATGAATCCTATCGATGGCGGCGTGCAGGAAATTGTCGCTGATATTCCTTATCTTGAGCTTTATGAATATGATACAAGACTTAATTCCATGACGAGAGGAAGCGGAGTATTTTCATATGAATTTGCAAGATATGAACAGGCGCCTGATGATGTTGCTAAAAATGAGATAGAGCAGGCTAAGGAAAAGCAGTAAAAAAAATGTTAGTTGTTCTTACGTGTGAAGCGAAAAATGATTAGCGTTATAGCGGAGGACACATATGGATGAAAATGGTATTCCATTAATCCTGAGTTTCATTCGCTTCAGATTGAAAAGGACGGTAAAGATTTCTTTAAAAATATGAGCAGAGATGCCGAACAGGTTGTCTATGAAGAAGATTTACATATTTTTAAGGAGGATATTCAAAAGGAAAAGCTTCTTAAGGATATGAAGGATGGAACCATGCAAAGCATAGTATACAGGCTTATGATAGACGGTAAGCCTGTATACCATACGCTTCGCCTTATATTTGAAAAGGCTGACAGCATGATGTACGAGGATAAGAAAAGCCTTAAGGAATTATTGTAAAAATTATTGATATATTTGACCAATATAGAAAATGGTAGTTCATTTATAATGAACTACCATTTTTCTTTCTTAATGCATTTGCCATTAACTCAATAATTTTTATATCATCTTCAGATAAATCCGAGACATCAATAGTACGATTCTTATGAATATCTAATAAATAATCACTGGTAACATGAAATATTCTTGTGATTTTAATTAAAACATCATAAGAAGGACATCGCTCACCATTCTCATAATAGCTAATAATACTTTTGGCAACACCAATTCTTTCAGCTAGTTGTTGTTGCGTTAAATTATTTGATTTTCTTAATTCCTTTAATTTTTTTCCAAATTCTAACATATAACACCTCATTTTTAAATGTAGTAATTATTTGTACACTAATGGTGGAATATAATAATAAAATGGTGGAATTATTTTAAGATTTATATTATAATATACATAAAGGGGGTGCTTTATATGATGAAAAAGAAAAATAAAATTCTTTTTTTCCTAATAATAGTATCTTCCATTTATAGTAGTAAATCACATGCTTATTCAAATGAAAATGAATTAGTAGTATGTGTCGGAGAAGAAAAAAATGATTTTAAAACAATAAATGAAGCTTTAGATTATGCGAGATATTATGCGACTTTTTATTATAAAGTAACCATACATATTCGTGAGGGTGAATATAATGAGTCTATTTTTTTGCTCGACAATCCCGGTGTAAATTTAATTGGAGATGGTGTTGGAAAAACAGTAATCAAATCTAATACAAGATATCCCAACGCTACAATATGTGCAACCGGTGATATGTATGTTGAAGGAATCACATTTATCTCAACAGGTGGAAGTGATGCATACGCTTTTCATTATGAGATAGCAAATAGTAATGTTCAGGGATATACAGTATTTAAAGATTGCGAATTTATAAGCGAAGGTGAGGTAGCTGCGATTGGAGCAGGGTTGGGAGAAAATTGCACATTAGAGCTTGATAATTGTAGGATTACTAATAATAACGGAATGGGATTGTATTTTCATAATAATCCTTATTCTCATATAAGTAATCAAAATATTGTATTAAATAATTGCATAATTGAGACAGATAAAAATGATTATGCAATAGTAATTGATGATAGTGCATCTTTTAATGGGAACACTAACAGTGCTGTTATTATAAAAATAAACAGACTTGTTACAACATCAAAAAAGATTATGTTTAGAGATGAACAAGGTGTTTATGAAAAAATTCCGATAAATTCCGAAAATTTTGTTGTTTCAGAAGAGTCAATGAATAATGATATTGAGTGTTTGAATTTTAGTAATAATAAAAAAGGAACTTTGAGTTGTGTGACAATCGGTGTTATAGATATTATTGGGCATTGTTCGGAGTTTATGATAAAGATGATGTTTTAATTGATGAAAGATGTTATGGATTTGTAAATTTTTTTAAAATTAGGATACTGGTTATAGGTAAGCAGAAAAGGGAATATTATAGTTTAGGAGTTAAAATTTATTATGGATAAAATAGCAGTATTAATACCTTGTTATAATGAAAGTAAAACAATTGGTAAAGATGTAACGGATTTTAAAAAACAATTACCCGAAGCTGTAATTTATGTATATGATAATAATTCCTCAGATGGAACCGATGAGATAGCGAGAAAGGCCGGAGCTAAAGTAAGATATGAATATCAGCAGGGAAAGGGAAATGTTATAAGACGTATGTTTAGGGACATTGATGCGGAATGTTACATTATGACAGATGGTGATGATACATATCCGGCTGAGTTTGCACCTGAGATGGCTAAAAAGGTTCTTGAACGTAAAGTTGATATGGTTGTAGGTGATAGATTATCATCTACTTACTTTGAAGAAAACAAAAGACCTTTTCATAATTTAGGAAATTCACTTGTCAGAGGTAGTATTAATCTATTATTTAAAAGCGATATAAAGGACATTATGACAGGATACAGAGCTTTTAGCTATCAATTCGTAAAAACATTTCCTGTTTTATCAAAGGGATTTGAGATTGAAACAGAAATGAGTATTCATGCCATTGATAAGAATATGTTTATAGAAAATGTGGTTATAGAGTATCGTGACAGACCGGAAGGAAGTGTATCAAAACTTAATACTTATTCGGATGGCTTTAAGGTGCTCAGAACTATAGGAAGATTATTCAGAAATTATAAGCCTATGGTTTTCTTCGGCATTATTTCAATGTTTCTCGCTATAATTGCAATTGGTTTTTTTATTCCGGTATTAATTGAATATATTAAAGTGGGAGAGGTCCCCAATTTTCCGACTTTGATAGTCTGTGGATTTACAATGATTGCTGCAATACAAAGCTTGTTTACGGGACTTATGCTTCAGACTATTGTTCAGAAAAATCGTCAGGATTTTGAAATGGAATTAATTCGTTTAAATAGAAAAGTTGAAAAAAATGATAACATATAATTGGGAGATTATATAAAGAATGAAAATGGTTGCTGAAAAAATATTCAGGTATAGATATTTAATTGTCTTTGCTTCTTTTGTTTTTATTGTAGCTATGGGACTTTCGGGTTCGTCAATAGGTTTATTTGCGGAACACTTGGGTGGGAAAGATAATGGTGTTATTTTTGGTGAATCTCGTCCTATTCGTTCGGATGAATGTTTTGTTTCGACACCTATGATGTTTGCACAGTACTATGATCCCAAGGGAGCATTCCCTTATTTCAGTTCAGTTATCAGGGGAAGTATTACTGATGTCTTTTTAGAATATGGACAGCCGGTATTAAGTATTTTCTCTATATTTAGACCCTTTTATTTAGGGTATTTATTTTTGCCTATTTCAAACGGAATGGCGTTTTACTGGTTTGGAAGATTAATAGCTTTATTTTGTGTATCATTTGAATTTGGAAGAATGATAACAAAAGACAAAAAAGTTCTTTCACTAACTTATGCTTTTATGATTGCTTTTTCACCGATAGTGCAATGGTGGTTTGCTACCAATTGTTTGGTTGAAATGTTAATTTGCATACAACTGTCAATTTTATTGTTTAACAGATATTTGAATGATGAAAATAAAATTCATAGAATTATATACATGCTTTTGATTATGTTGTGCGCCGGAACATATATTATGACTATGTATCCCTCATGGCAAGTTCCTTTAGCTTATTGTTTGATTGGTCTTATCATATGGCAAGTTTTAGAACATTATAAAAAAACAAAATTGCATGCTGTAGATATTATTTCGACATTTTTTTTAATGTGTTTTTTAGCCGCAATGATTTTAGCTGTTTTTTTAAAATCAAAGGTTGCCATTATGTCGATTATGAGTACAGAGTATCCCGGATCACGATTTGAACATGGTGGCGGCTGCCTTAATATGATATTTAATTATATATCCAATATTTGGTATGGAATAACCGGCGAGGGAACTTATTCGGATGTTTGCAGTTCTTCCTTTTTTATTGACATGTTTCCTGTTTGTTACATTTTTCCGCTGTATAATGTTATTTCATCAGAGAGAAAAGATAAGTTTACTGTGATTATGCTGATTATAAGTTCTTTTTTAGGAGTTTGGATTGTATTTGGATATCCCGAATTTATTGCCAAAATAACATTGTTAAGTAATGCACAGGCAGACAGGACTGTTGTGGCATTTGGTTTTTGTAATATATTATTGCTTATTAGGAGTATTTCTGAGTTTTCAGATAAAAAATTTGGTTGGATAAAAACAACCATTTTCTCACTGTTTACGGCGATGATGACTGTTTGGATAGCAAAATCCATAAGGGCAGATTATTATAGCGTAAAAATGCTGGTGATTACTTCTGCAATTTTTGTTATTCTTTTTGGGGGAATATGGCATTTTAATAAGAAATGTATTAAAAATGTCTGGTGTATTGTTATGATTTTTACAATGTGTATGTCGGGTATTTTTGTTAATCCGTTACGTAAAGGTGTCGAGGACATTGAAAATACTCCTGTGTTGAACATGATGCGCGAAGTACACAAAGAGGATCCGAATGCCTTGTGGGTTGTGGCTCATGACAATGATTATTCGCTAATTATGAACTGTGGATTGCTGATTGGTGCACCCACAATCAATTCTACAAATGTATATCCTAATAAGGAAAGATGGTATCTTATCGATCCTGAAAAGAAATATGAATATGTATACAATAGATATGCCCATATTTATGTTAATCTAACAGAAGAAGAAAACTATGATTATAAATTTGAAATGGTGTTGGCACGTGATATGTTTCTCGTTCATATGAATCATAATGATTTAAAGACCCTTGGTGTAACTTATGTGCTTTCAAACAATGGTAGTTTGCCATCTGAATATTATAATTATATAGATTGCGCGGCCGGTTGGTTTGTTTATAGTGTCAGATAGTTAATTGTAATTATGAATTTAAATTTACTGTTTTTTAATAAAAAAAGATGTGTTATAATGTAGCTGTTGTGCTTAAAAAAGCATAGCAGCTATATTTGTGTTATTTTTAGAAATGAGGCATATTATGTCCAGATTTTACGTTGACAAAAGCATATGTTTAAATGCCGATAAAGCAATAAATATTACCGGTGATGATGTAAATCATATTAAGAATGTTTTGAGGCTTAAAGTTGGAGAAAGCATAACCATAAGCGATGGAGAAGGTACGGATTATATTTGCAAAATTTCAAGTATCTCGTCTGAAATGGTTATTGCCGATATTGAAGACATCATCAAAAACGCCGCCGAATTAAGCTGTAAGATTACATTATTTCAGGGTATGCCAAAGTCGGATAAGCTTGAGCTTATAATTCAAAAGGCTGTTGAACTTGGCGTTTATGAGATAGTGCCGGTTATGACAAAAAGGACAATTGTTAAAATAGACGATAAAAAGTCGGCAAAAAAGCTTGAGAGATATAATGCTATAGCGAAGTCGGCCGCAGAACAGTCGGGAAGAGGCATTATTCCGGGAGTTAAAGAATTTATGAGCTTTAAGGAAGCACTAAATTATGCCAAGTCTCTTGAAATGAATATCATACCTTACGAAGAGGCAAAGGGAATAGAATATTCGAGGGAAGTTATAAAAAGTATTAAGGGTAAGAAAAGTCTCGGGATATTTATAGGCCCCGAAGGCGGTTTTGCAAAGGAAGAGGTTGAGGCCTGTGAGGCAATCGGTGCCAGATGCATAACACTTGGAAACAGAATTTTACGTACCGAAACTGCGGGACTTACAGCACTTTCCGTTATTATGTTTGAAATAGATGAATAGATGAGAGTTTTTGTTAAACAGGTTTTAGAAATAAAGAGGTTATAAAAATGGAATGTTATTTTGACAATGCCGCAACAACAGCGGTTTTTCCCGAAGTAAGAGAACTTATGGTTAAGGTTATGGGTGAGGATTACGGAAATCCTTCATCGCTTCATATGAAGGGCGTAATTGCTGAAAAGTATATAAAGGAAGCGGCTTCTAAAATTGCTAAGGAGCTTAAATGCCAGGAAAAGGAGCTTGTATTTACATCGGGAGGAACGGAAAGCAATAACCTTGCAATAATCGGAACTGCTCTTGCAAAAAAAAGACAGGGTAAGCATATTGTTTGTTCCGGCATAGAACATGCATCGGTCAGTGCCACCATGGAATTTCTTGAAAAAGAAGGTTTTGAGGTTACTTATATAGGTGTTGACGAAAAAGGAGTATTTGATTTGGAAGAATTAAAATCGGCACTCCGCGAGGATACGATTCTTGTTTCAACAATGTTTGTAAATAACGAGATAGGAACCATCGAGCCGATTGAAGAGATTTCAAAGATAATAAAAGATTATAATGAAAATATAGTTTATCATGTGGATGCGGTTCAGGCCTTCGGTAAGATAAGATTTTCACCCAAAAAGCTTGGTGTTGATCTTTTGAGTATAAGCGGACATAAGATACACGGACCGAAGGGCTCCGGTGTTTTGTATATAAAAGATAAGCTTTTGGTAAGACCGATTATACACGGCGGAGGACAGCAAAAGGCTATGCGCTCCGGTACGGAAAATGTACCTGCCATTGCGGGACTCGGTCTTGCGGCAGAATTAATGTATAAAGATAATGAGACTAAGATGAAACATATAAAAGCCTTAAAGGAAAGGTTTTTAAGAGGTGTAACCGCATTTGAAAATGTATTTGATAATTCGGGTGCTGCACCACATATTGCAAGCGTAAGCTTTGTCGGAGTAAGAAGTGAGGTTATGCTTCATTCTCTTGAGGATAAGGAAATTTATGTATCGGCAGGATCCGCATGTTCGTCCAATAAGCCTCATGTAAGCAGCGTGTTAAAGGCAATCAAGCTTCCGCAGGAGAGACTTGAATCTACATTAAGATTCAGCTTCTGTGAGGACAACACCATAGAACAGATTGATTATGCAATTAAAACAATAGGCGAGTTACTGCCTGTTTTAAGAAGATATACAAGATAAAAAAATCTTTTTTCGGAATATATACAAAATATGTACACGCATGGCACGCTGGCGCTTAACGCCATGCTTTGCACATTTTTGTATATATTCCGAAGAACTGTATCATATGGCTATTTAAGAAATGGAGATTATAATATGCAATATAAAGTTTTTTTGATAAAGTATGCAGAGATAGGTACAAAAGGCAAAAACCGTTATGTGTTTGAGGAAGCCATGTGTAAGCGTATGCGTAACCGTTTAAAGCCTCATGGCGAATTTGAAGTAAGGCGTGAGTACGGCAGAATATATGTAGAGGCTTTTTCCGATTATGATTATGATGAAGTAATAAAGGTGCTTGGTCAGATATTCGGAATAGTAGGCATTTGTCCTGTTGTGGTTGTAGAGGATACTGCATATGAAAATATATCGAAAAGTCTTATAGAATATATCGATAGTGAATATAAAAACAAAAACTTTACGTTCAAATGCCACGCAAGAAGAAATGATAAGACTTATCCGAAGTCATCCATGGAGTTAAATTGTGACCTGGGTGCGGATTTGCTTGAAAAATTTCCGGAGCTTTCGGTAGATGTTCATAAGCCCGAGGTTATGATTGATATAGAAGTAAGAAATGTGGCATATATTTATTCAAAGGTTATTCCGGGACCGGGAGGACTTCCGGTCGGAACAAACGGAAAGGGAATGGCCCTTTTATCGGGCGGAATAGACAGTCCCGTAGCAGCATATCTTATTGCAAAGAGAGGTGTTGAGATAGAAGCCGTATATTTTAATGCACCGCCTTACACAAGCGAAAGAGCTAAGCAAAAGGTTATAGACCTTGCAAAGCTTGTATCACAATATTCGGGTGTGTTAAAGCTTCACATAGTTAACTTTACCGATATACAGCTTTGTATATATGATAATTGTCCGCATGATGAGCTTACCATTATTATGAAGAGACTCATGTATAAAATGGCAGAAGAGCTTGCGATTAAGGATGAGTGTCAATGTATCATAACAGGTGAGAGTATAGGTCAGGTTTCCAGCCAGACCACACAGAGTCTTCTTGTTATTGATTCGGCAATTGATAAGATACCTGTATTTCGACCGTGTATCGGTATGGATAAGCAGGAAATTATAGATATATCCGAGAAAATCGGTACTTATGAGACCTCGATTCTTCCATATGAGGATTGTTGCACAATTTTTGTAGACAAGCATCCGGTTACAAGACCTAAGTTAGAACAGATACTTGAATCCGAAAAGGCGCTTGTCGGTAAGATAGAGGATTTATATGCTAAAGCGATGGAGAGTGTTGAACTTGTATATTGCAGATAAAAAGAATAATTACAAAATGGGAGTTATTTTTATAATTACGTCTGCCTTCTTTTTTGCGCTTATGAATTTATTTATAAGGCTTTCGGGAGACGTTCCGACCTTGCAGAAATGTTTTTTCAGGAATTTTTTTGCACTTGTGATAGCGGTCGGTTCACTTATAAAAACCCATACTCCGTTTAAAATCGGTAAAGGAAATACGAAATATCTTATTATTCGATCGGTAAGCGGTGGAGTAGGTATGGTGGGCAATTTTTATGCCGTTGACCATATGCATATATCAGATGCGTCAATGTTAAATAAGCTTTCGCCGTTCTTTGCGATTATCTTTTCAATATTTGCATTAAAAGAGATAGCAAATAAATATGAATGGCTGGCGGTTGTTTCGGCATTTACAGGTGCATTGTTTGTAGTTAAACCGACCTTTGATTCACAGGTTATACCTGCTCTGGCAGGTGTGATGGGTGGACTTGGTGCGGGTCTTGCTTATGCTTATGTCAGAAAGCTTGGAGTAAGAGGAGAAAACAGTATGATAATTGTGGCCTTCTTCTCGGGTTTTACGACGCTTATGCTTTTACCGTATCTAATATTTAATTATACACCGATGACAGCAAAGCAATGGGGCTTTCTTGTTTTAACCGGATTTGCGGCGGCAGGCGGACAGATATTTATTACAAAGGCATATCAGAAGGCAGCAGCTAAGGAAATATCCGTTTATGATTTTTCCATTGTAATATTTACTGCGATATTCGGATTTTTGTTTCTGGACCAGATACCGGATTATCTTAGTATTATCGGCTACATAATCATAATAGGAACAGCAATTATAAAATGGTACTTTACCGTCCATTATAAAAAAGAAAAAACTGAATAAATAATTGATAAAAAAACATAATATTACTGATGATTATAAAGTGAGGTAATATTATGATTGAAGATGATACAATTAAGCTTTTAAGAGAATGTGATGCCGGCATCAGAATGGGAATTGACAGTCTGGAGGAAATGCTAAAATTTACCAGAAACAGGGATATGTCCGAATGCATGTACCGGACTCTTGAAATAAGCCGTGATCTTGAAAAGGAAACAACAGAGCTTTTAAAGAAATATCATGATGACGGCAAGAACCCGAATCCCATAGCAAAGGGAATGTCGTGGATGAAAACAAATGTTAAGGTTGCTGTTGATGACAGTGACCATACAATTGCCGACCTTGTAACAGAGGGCTGCAATATGGGAATAAAATCCCTTCAGAAATACCTTAATGAATTTAAAGCGGCAAATGATAAGGCGAAGCATATAGCACAAAATCTCATTGACTCTGAGGACCACCTTATACAGGATATGAGAGCATATTTATAGATTTATATTTGATAAAAACAGGTTCTATGTGAGCTTATGTATGTATAAGCAGGTACTTTGAAGACGCCGGTACTTAGTGAGGTTTACCGAACTTAGTACCGCTGCGTCTGAGAGTAGCGAGAGCGTGCCTGCGATATATACATAAGCTCACATAGAACCGTACTAAAACATAAAAGGAGCAATAATATGAACATAGGAAAAGTAATAGCCGAAGAACTGGAGTTAAAGGAGTGGCAGGTCGAGAAGGCTATTGAATTAATCGACGAAGGAAATACCATACCTTTCATTTCAAGATACAGAAAAGAGGTTACAGGCTCTTTAAATGATGAGCAGCTTCGTAGTCTTGATGAAAGGCTTACATATTTAAGAAACCTCGAGGAAAAGAAAGCAACCGTTCTTGCAACCATTGAAGAACAAGGTAAGCTTACCGATGAATTAAAAAAGCAGATAGAGGATGCCATGACTATGGTTGCTCTTGAAGATCTATACAGACCTTATCGTCCAAAGAGAAGAACCAGAGCAACTATTGCCAAGGAAAAAGGTCTTGAGGGACTTGCCAATATTATTGCACTTCAGATGACAAAAAAGACTATTGAAGAGGAAGCACAGGCATATCTGTCCGAGGAAAAGGAAGTCAATACCGTAGAAGAGGCCATAGCGGGTGCAAAGGATATTCTTGCCGAGAATTATGCTGACGAGGCTGAGTACAGAAAGGTTATAAGAGATCTTACCAGAGAAAAGGGTAAGCTTATTACCGCTGCCAAGGATAAGGAAGCATCATCGGTCTATGAAATGTATTATGAATTTGAGGATGATATAAAGAAGCTTACAGGATACAGAGTACTTGCCATAAACCGTGGTGAGGCAGAGAAATTTATAACTGTTAAGATATCCGCACCTGTTGAGGAAATAATAGCTTATCTTAATAAGACGATCATTTACAGACCTGAGCATGAGAGCGCAAAGTATATTGAAGAGGCTGTTGCCGACAGTTATGACAGACTTATTGCGCCTTCAATCGAAAGAGAAATAAGAAACGAGCTTACCGAAGCTGCAGAAGAAGGAGCTATAAATGTTTTCGGTAAAAATCTTCATCAGCTTCTTATGCAGCCTCCTGTTGCCGGACATACTGTTCTTGGCTGGGACCCGGGATATAATCATGGAAGTAAGCTTGCAATAGTTGATCCGACCGGTAAGGTACTTGATACGGTAATCATATATCCTACTATGGGTAAAAAAAGAGAACTTGAGGCAAGAGAAATCTTAAAGAAGCTTATTACAAAATACAATGTAACTCTTATTTCACTTGGTAACGGTACAGCAAGCCGCGAGTCGGAGGCTTTAATCGTTGATTTGCTTAAGGAAATAGGTAAGGATATAAAATATGTAATAGTAAATGAGGCAGGAGCATCAATATATTCGGCAAGCAAGGCTGCTTCGGAAGAATTCCCTGATTTCGATGAGTGGCAGAGAAGCGCGGCATCTATAGCAAGAAGAATACAGGATCCTTTGGCTGAGCTTGTTAAGATTGATCCTAAGTCTATAGGTGTAGGTCAGTACCAGCATGATATGAATCAGAAGAATCTTGATAACGCGCTTACTGCAGTTGTCGAGGATTGTGTAAACAACGTAGGTGTAGACTTAAATACCGCATCACCACAGCTTTTGTCATACATATCCGGGATAAGCAAGCCTATTGCCAAAAATATCGTAGCCTACAGAGAAAATAACGGACGTTTTACAAGCCGTAAGGATTTACTTAAGGTACCAAAGCTTGGACCAAAGGCATTTGAACAGTGTGCCGGATTTATGAGAATTACAGGCGGAGAAGAGGCTCTTGATTCAACAAGTGTACATCCGGAAAGCTACGAAGCGACAAAGCTTCTTATGAAGAAGCTTAATATATCCGAGGATGATATAAGAACCGGCGGTATAAAAGGCAATGCTATTACGAGCATGGTTAAGGATACAAAGAAGACAGCCGAAGAAATCGGACTTGGTGAACCGACACTCATAGATATATTAAAAGAGCTTGAAAAACCGGGACGTGATCCTCGTGAAGAGCTTGAAAAACCGATACTTAGAAATGATGTACTTGAAATGAAAGATTTAACTGTAGGAATGCAGCTTAAGGGAACAGTAAGAAATGTTATCGACTTCGGTGCATTTGTAGATATAGGAGTACATCAGGACGGACTTGTACATATCTCAAAGCTCAGCAAAAAATATATAAAGCATCCTCTTGAGGTTGTATCTGTCGGCGACATAGTAGACGTAACGGTAATAGGAGTAGATCTTGAGAAGAAGAGAATCCAGCTTTCTATGGTAGATTAAAAAGGTTCTTGCGCATAAAGGTTAAGGGAACTTTATGCGCAAGTAGTTTTAACAGTCTAAACCGGAAACAGGATATAAAAAAGGTGCTTAGCATAAAGGTTAAGGTAACTTGATGTGCAAGTATTGATAGTAGTCTAAGTCAGAAACAGGATATAAAAAAGGTGCTTAGCATAACGATTAGTGACAACTTGTTATGCGAGCACCTTTTTTATATCCTGTTTCACGGGGAAACTAAGCTCTTTCAACCTTGCCTGATTTTAAGCACTGAGTACAAACGTAAACTCTCTTAGGAGTACCGTTGATAATTGCTTTAACAGACTTGATGTTTGACTTCCACATTCTGTTTGATCTTCTATGAGAATGGCTCACATTGTTACCAAAGTGAACGTTCTTTTCACAAATACTACATTTTGCCATCGTTAGCACCTCCTTGACAAATCTATTAGTCCTTGCCTAACCTGGCGGTACGGCATCTTGACTCACAACGAACATATTTTAACAAAAAACAATATAATATGCAAGTAAAAATTTATTTTTTTTTAAAATAGCGTATTTATGCGGTTTATTTGATGTTTTTTTGTGTGTTAAAAATAATATTATACAATTTTTGTCGATATTACTATATAAATTTTATACTTGATTATATTTTGTATAATGGGTATAATTACTAAGAATGTTTTGATAAGGAGGTAATGTCCATGAAGGGTTATATGACCAATGAATTTGGCGACATTGTTATAGAAAATGAAGTAATAGCTCAATACGCCGGACACGCAGCATTGGAGTGCTTTGGTATCGTGGGTATGGCTACCATAAGTATGAAGGATGGTATTGCCAAGCTTTTGAAGGGCGACAGCGTTAGCAAGGGTGTTAATGTTGTAATTGATGAGGATAATACGATTTCGATTGATTTTCATATTATTGTTGCATATGGAGTAAGTATATCGACTGTATGTGATAATCTTATAAGTACGGTAAAATATTCTGTTGAGGAAATGACAGGTATGTCAGTTAAGAAAATCAACATCTTTGTTGAAGGTGTTAGGGTAATAGATTAGTAGGAGGAAATTTGAAGTGGCTATCGAGATACTTAATGCGGAATTGATTCAGAAAGCATTTCTTGCAGGAGCTAATAACCTGGAGAGAAACAAGGAGTATATCAATGAATTAAATGTATTCCCTGTGCCTGACGGAGATACCGGCTCCAATATGTCATTAACTATTATGGCGGCTGCAAATGAGGTTAGCAATCTGGATAATCCGAGCTTGAAGGAATTGTCAAAGACCATATCAAGCGGCTCGTTAAGAGGTGCAAGAGGTAACTCCGGTGTTATCCTTTCACAGCTTTTAAGAGGTTTCTGCAAAGAAATCAAAGAAAAAGAAAAGGTAGACGTTAATATTCTTGCGGATGGTTTCGTAAGAGGTGTGGAAACAGCATATAAGGCTGTTATGAAACCTAAAGAAGGAACAATTCTTACGGTTGCAAAGGCTATGGCTGAAAGAGCCGTAGAACTTGCGGAGCAGGGCGTAAATATAGAAGAATTTGCCGAAGCGGTTATTGAATGCGGTGATGAAACTCTGGAAAAAACTCCGGATTTACTGCCTGTACTTAAGGAAGCAGGAGTTGTAGACTCAGGCGGACAGGGTCTTATGGAATTCTTAAAGGGAGCATTTAACGGCCTGACAGGAAAAGAGGTTATTGATGTAACACCTGTTAAGAAGGCAGGAACCGGTGCATCAACCGACTCTGAGAATATTGATACTTCGGATATCAAATTCGGATATTGTACAGAATTTATAATTAACCTTGAAAGGGAATTCACAATAGAGGATGAGATAAAGTTAAAAGACTTTCTTACTTCCATAGGTGATTCACTTGTTTGTGTTGCCGATGATGATTTTGTAAAGATACATGTTCATACAAATCATCCGGGTCAGGCATTTGAAAAAGGTCTGGAATATGGTTCACTTACAAAGATGAAGGTTGACAATATGCGTGAGGAGCATCATGAGAAGCTTATGAAGGAGCAGGATAAGAAGAAGTCTGCCGAGCGTGATGCGGAGATTGAAAAGATTAAGAAGAATGAAAAGAAAAAACCATACGGTTTTGTAGCCGTGTCGGTAGGTGCCGGTTTGGATAATATATTCCGTGAGCTTGGAGTTGATTATATCATTTCGGGCGGACAGACTATGAATCCAAGTACCGATGATGTTTTATCGGCTATTGAAAAGGTAAATGCCGAAACTGTATTTGTTCTTCCTAACAACAAAAATATCATTCTTGCAGCAAATCAGGCTGCAAGCATTGAAAAGGAAAAGAAGATTATTGTTATTCCATCAAAGACAATTCCGCAGGGAATAAGTGCTATGATAGGATTTGAGGCTGACCTTTCACCTGAAGAAAATGCCGAGAGTATGAAAGAATCAATGAGCGTGGTTAAGTCGGGTGAGGTTACTTATGCAGTAAGAGATACCTCAATAGACGGTATGGAAATTAAGACCGGTGACTTTATGGGTATTTGTGATGCCGGAATCAAGGCTGTCGGTACAGATATTACCGAGGTTATAATCAATCTCATTAAGGAAATGTCTGATGAAGATTCTGAACTTATAAGCATATATTACGGACAGGATGTAAAAGAAGATGAAGCAAATGCGATTGTTAATTCACTTAACGAAAGCTATCCTGATTATGAGATAGAACTTCATCCCGGAGACCAGCCGGTTTACTATTATATCCTTTCTGTAGAATAAGGAATACTAAGGATTGGTCTGCACATGATATATTGTGTAAATAATTTACGACAGTGGCGATAAGTAATATGCTGTCACTTTACAGATAAAATGTAGAGTGACAGCTTTTTTACATTATTTTTTTGGACAGGTTTTATATATGAATAATTATTTGAATTTTTGGACCTACAGTGATGATATTCCTTATGGTGTGGGATTTGATCAATTTGGTTTAGTACATATAATCTGGCTTCTTGCTATTATACTTATTACGATTATAATAGCCGGATTATTAAAAAAAATTACCGATAAACAAAAGGATAAGGTATTAAAAATAATCGGATGCTTTCTTGTGTTTCTGATAATACTGAGAATAGTTGTCTTATATATGGGGAATCATATGTCTGTCTATGAATTGCCGCTCCATTTGTGCAGTCTTGCAGGATTTATCTGTTTTGCACATGCGTTCTTTAAATGGGATTTTTTAGGACAGGTTATTTACAGTCTTTGTCTTCCGGGAACAGTACTTGCACTCATATTTCCTGACTGGAGTTATTATCCCGCATTTAATTTTATTACGGTCCAGTCATTCTTGTTTCACGGCGGAATAGTACTATATACGGTAATGTCACTGATATACGGGAAAATTAAGCCTTCTGTATATAAAATGTGGAAAGCGGTTTTGTTTCTTGTTATAATAGTTCCTGTGATTTATTTTTTTGACAGACATTATGACGTGAATTATATGTTTGTTTTACGACCTTCGGCGGATTCTCCGCTTGAATGGATAGATAAGGTTATGGGAAGAAACGGATATTTGATAGGATATGCAATCCTTACAATGATAGTTGTAACACTTATGAATGTTATATATGGAGCAATACATGGATTTAAGAGAACAGATAACGACAATTAAAGGAATAGGTGAAAAAACATCGGCTTGTTTTTCAAAGCTCGGGATACATACTGTAGGAGAACTGATTAATACATTTCCAAGAGATTATATTTTTTATGGTGAACCCGTAGACATAAAGGATACGAGAGTCGGTGTCAGAAATGTTGTTGAGGCTACGGTTTTTTCGTATGTAGATGTCAAGAGAGTCAGGAGCCTTAAACTTGTAACCATGACTGTCAAAGATAGCACAGGAAGTCTGAAAATAACATGGTTCAACCGGCCATATCTTAAAAATATGTTTCATAAGGGAGAAACATATGTATTTGTAGGGGAGATAAAGATAAAAAACAATATGAGGGTTATGGAACAACCGGAGTATTATAAACCACCCGAATACGAAAATATGAGACAGGAGCTTCAGCCGGTTTATCCGCTTACAAAAGGTTTGTCCAATAAGACGTTTCAAAAGGCTGTCAGAAGCTCAAGAAGTGCTTACCTTGCTTTAAAAGATTATATTACTCCTGAAATAAGACGTGAGTATAACCTTATGGAGTTAACGGAAAGCTATGAAAATATTCATTTTCCAATGAATGAAGAGCTTCTTAAAAATGCAATAAGAAGAATAGCCTTTGATGAGTTTTACAAATTTTTATTTGAATTAAAAATATTAAAAAAAGAAAATGTAAAGCTTATTAATAATCACAAGGTTGTTCAGGGAAAAGCGGTAGTGGAGTTTATTGAGAAGCTTCCATATAGGCTTACTAAGGGACAGCATCAGGCTATTGAAGATATTCTTTCCGATATGGGAAGTGATAATGTAATGAACAGACTTGTTCAGGGAGATGTAGGTTCCGGAAAGACAGTTGTTGCAGCGGCAGCTCTTTTTGCCTGTGCAAAAGAAGGTTTTCAGGGAGCACTTATGGTTCCTACGGAGGTACTTGCAAAACAGCATTTTAATGAACTTTCCGGGCTGTTTTCCGATTTCGGAGTATGCGTTGAATATCTTGTCGGATCAACTCCGGTAAAGGAAAAACGCAGAATTTATGAAGAATTATCAAATGGAAAAATAGATGTTTTAATTGGTACACATGCACTTATAGAAGATAAGGTTGAATTTGAAAATCTTGCACTTGTTATAACCGACGAGCAGCATCGCTTTGGCGTAAATCAAAGAAACAGACTGGCAAAAAAAGGGGATTTTCCTCATGTATTGGTTATGAGTGCGACACCGATTCCGAGAACACTGGCGATTATTATGTACAGTGATTTGGATATTTCTGTAATTAAGGAGCTTCCGAAAGGAAGAAAACCGATAAAAAACTGTGTAGTCGGTACAAATTACAGAAATACGGCATATAAATTCATAGCCGCACAGGTTGAAAATAAAAATCAGGTATATGTTATCTGTCCTATGGTGGACGTCAGTGATACAATGGATTTAACCAATGTTACGGAATATACGGATACATTGAAGGAAGCACTTCCTTTGGATGTCGTGGTGGAAACACTGCACGGAAAAATGAAAGCGGATGAAAAGAATGAAATTATGCAAAGATTTCTCGACGGAAAGATAGATGTTCTTGTATCAACCACCGTAATAGAAGTGGGTATAAATAATCCCAATGCCACCGTTATGATGGTTGAAAATTCCGAGCGTTTCGGTCTCGCACAGTTGCACCAATTAAGAGGACGAGTCGGAAGAGGAGAAAAACAGTCTTATTGTATTTTTATAAACGGTAAAGAGGATGACGATGATGTAACGACAAGACTTAAGGTTCTGGAAGAATCCAATGATGGTTTCTTTATTGCCGGCGAGGACTTAAGATTAAGAGGTCCGGGAGATTTCTTCGGTATCAGGCAAAGCGGAGATATGCAGTTTAATATTGCCGATATTTATAATCATGCCGATATGTTAAAGCTTGCACAGGAAATACTTGAAAAATACAGTGATGAGTTAGTGCCGGATGTCGCCGATAAAATAAAACAGATTAATATTTAGATTATCAAAAATTGTCAGTTTATTTGATTCTTGTTTGAACATACTATTATTGTACCAAGTGATATGACTTGATACGAAACAGTGAAGCTTTATTTCACATTTGCGATTTGATAAGCAGAAATAATAGGATACGAAATAAGGAGATAATGGTTATGAGCAGAAATTCAGCAAGTGTTCCGGAAGCAAAAAATGCTTTGGACAGATTTAAGTATGAAGTAGCAAGCGAACTCGGTGTACCTCTTACAGACGGTTACAACGGTAACCTTACTTCAAAGCAGAACGGTTCTGTAGGCGGTATGATGGTCAAGAAGATGATTGCCGAGCAGGAAAGACAGATGTCAGGTAAGTAATGATAATCTGACAAATTAATATTTATTTCCCTCCTATCAGAAAACGGGGCTGTCACATGCGTTATCAATGTTTGATAATGTATGTGGCAGCCTTTTTTTACTAAAAACTGTTTAAAAAATAAGTATTATTGTATTTAATATCTACATTTTTTGGTAAAGCTATGATATAATAATTGTTTGTAGTTTATACATATTTCAAAGGGGAATAATTCATGAATAAAATCAAAATAATTACAGACAGCTCCAGCGATTTGTCACCGGAACAAATTAAGGAAAATAACATAGATATTGATCCGTTATGCATAATTATGGATGACAAGACCTATCTTGACGGTATAGATACAAATTCTACTGAGATATTTAAATGGGCGGATGCAAATAAAACTACACCGAAAACAGCGGCAATTACTTATGATAAGACAAAAGAATTAATCGAAAAGTATAAAAACGAAGAAACGGATATTTTATTTTTCTGTATATCCGAGGATATGAGTACCGGTGCAAATGTAGCCCGAATGGTGGCTGAGGATCTGGATTATTCCGGGCATGTTCATGTAATCAATTCAATGAACTTATCAACGGGAATAGGACTTCAGATTCTTTATGCGGCAAGACTAATTAAAGAAGGCAAATCGGCAGGTGAAATTGCCGACATTGTAAACGCGAGAAGAAATAAAGTTCGTGCAAGCTTTGTGGTTGATACGCTTACTTACCTTTCAAGAGGAGGAAGATGTTCGACTGCAACGGCGCTCCTTGGAAATACATTAAAGCTTAAACCGGAGATTGTTGTGGAAAATGGCAAGATGCATGTGGCGAAAAAATATCGCGGATCACAGGATAAAGTTATATTAAAATATGTCAATGATTTAAAACCGATGTTTAAGAATGCCGATACCACACAGGTTTTTATAACACATTCACACGCTTCGGAAGATATTGTTAAAAAAGTAAAACAATTTCTTGAAGAATTAAACATATTTGAAAACATTACCGAGACTAAGGCAAGCGGTGTTATTTCAAGTCATTGCGGCCCGGGAACCTTGGGAGTATTATTCTACGAAAAGTAAAAAGATATATGTAATCAAGTGATTTTGCCAACAAATATTAGAGCATGGAAAGGAAAAAAATGGACGATAAAAAGAAAAATGCCAATAAAATTCTTATTGCGGTGATTGCAATTCTTACTGTGGTTGTTGTGGGACTTGTTGTAATCATAGCAAAAAAAGAAAAAAGTGATAAAAAAGATAAAGATGATAATAATACGATAAAAGAAGAGACTACCGCTTCGGATACTGAGGAAAAGGCAGCTGATAAGGATACAACGGAGGATATAACAACACAAGAGGATATGGATGATAAAGACAAAGACCTTGTATGCTTTGCATCGGTATCAAGCTCCAACAGCTGGGAGAATAATGGCAAGCAGTCGGGTCAGCTGGATATAAAGATAACCAATAACAGTGACAGTGAAATCAAAAACTGGTCTGTTAAATTAGAGGTAGGTAAAAATACAACCGTTGACAGCTTTTGGAATTGCAATACCGATTTAAAGGACGGAGTGCTTACGCTTACACCCGTTGAGTATAACGGTTCGGTTTCGGCAAAGCAGACGCTTGGCGATATAGGTATTATAGTTACGGCTGCTTCGGCATCGGATTTTAAAGCTATAAATTCTGCAGTCCTTTATGTGGACGGAAAAGAGTATACCATGACAGCTTCGGATAAAAAAGAAAACAAGGAAGAGGATACAGAGGAAAAGACGACGGAAGAGAAAAAAGAAAACAAAAAGGAAGATAACGGTAAGACGCCGGTTGAAAATCATGGTAAGCTTAGTCTTAAGGGAACCGATATAGTTGATAAAAACGGTGATAAATTCCAATTAAAGGGACCGAGTACACATGGTATAGCATGGTTCCCGGATTATGTAAGTTATGATACATTTAAGACCTTCAGAGATGACTGGGGAGCCAATATGGTAAGAATTGCCATGTACACGGACGAGAACGGCGGTTATTGTAACGGCGGAGACAAGGAAAAGTTAAAAAAACTTGTGGATGATGGTGTTAAGGCTGCAACTGATCTTGGTATGTATGTAATCGTTGACTGGCATATACTGCATGATTTAAGTCCTCAGACTTATAAGTCGGACGCAATTGCATTTTTTGAGGAAATCTCCGAAAAATATAAAGACTACGATAATGTGATTTTTGAAATATGCAACGAGCCTAACGGCGGTACAACATGGGCTGATGTTAAGAGCTACGCAGAGGAAGTTATTCCGGTTATTAGAAAAAATTGTCCGGATGCGATTATTATCGTCGGTACACCTACATGGTCACAGGATGTTGACATAGCTGCAAACGATCCGATAAAGGGGTATGACAACATTATGTATGCCGTACATTTCTATGCATCAACACATAAGGATAATATAAGAAGTAAAGCTCAGACTGCTTTGGATAAAGGTATACCGGTATTTATAAGTGAGTGCAGTATATGTGACGCATCGGGTAATGGCACGATTGATTACGGCGAAGCCGATAAGTGGTTTGAATTTATTAACAATAATAATTTGTCTTATGCGGTTTGGAATATTTCGAATAAAGATGAGACTTCATCACTTATTGCTTCATCGTGTAACAAGACTTCGGGATGGACTGACGATGAACTATCCGAAACGGGAAAATGGTTTAAGAAGCTAATGAGCGGTAAATAAAAAGTTGACAAATTAAGAGAGGTTGTACATAATGAGAGTTATTGCGGGAACAGCAAGAAGTTTACCTTTAAAAACAATAGAAGGACTTGATACCAGACCGACTACTGACAGGATAAAGGAAACCTTGTTTAATGTAATTATGGGATATGTACCTGAAGCAAAATTCCTTGATTTATTTGCGGGAAGCGGAGGTATAGGTATCGAGGCATTGAGCAGAGGGGCAGATGAGTGTACATTTGTCGAACTTAATCCAAAAGCTGTTGCATGTATAGAGGATAATGTTACCTTTACGCGCTTTAAGGACAAATCGCAAATAATTAAGGCAGATGCGGTTTCATATGTAAGAGGCTTGAAAATAATTGACTACGATGTGATTTTTATGGATCCGCCTTATGAAAAGGGACTTGAAAAACAGGTGTTATCGATACTAAAGGATAAAGAGTTTTCTGTCGATACACTAATTGTTATTGAGGCAGCTCTTAACGAAGATTTTTCATATGTCATGGATATGGGATTTGACATAACAAAGGAAAAAAGGTATAAATCAAATAAACATATATTTTTGGAGAAAAGGAATTAGAAAATGGCAGTAGCAATTTATCCGGGTAGTTTTGACCCGGTAACATTAGGACACTATGATATTATTAAGCGTTCGTCAAAGATTTTTGATCATGTAATAGTGGGCGTTTTAAACAATACATCAAAAACACCATTGTTTTCTTTGGAAGAACGTGTTAAAATGTTGAGAGATACAGTGAAAGATTTACCGAATGTATCAGTTGAAGCGTTCGAGGGACTTTTGGTTGATTTTGTTAAACAAAAGAAGACAAACGTAGTAATAAGAGGATTACGCGCTCTTACGGATTTTGATCTTGAGATGCAGATGGCGCAAAGCAATCGTATGGTTGCACCGGATGTGGATACGGTATTTCTTTCAACAAGCAATGAATATTCATACTTGAGTTCGAGTGTGGTTAAAGAGTATGCAAAGTATGGAGTGGATTTAAAAGACTTCGTACCTGAATGTGTCATAAATAAACTTATAGATAAGATGAAATAAGTGTAGGAGGATTACAGGATAATGGGTAAAAAAGGCGTAGAAGAAATGATAGACCAGATTGAGATATTTATAGAGAACTGTAAATATCAGCCTCTGTCTCAGACAAAGATTGTGGTTCATAAGGAAGAACTTGAATCTATGCTTGAGGAGCTTAAGCTTAAGCTTCCGAGCGAAATCGAAAGATGCCGCAAGATTATGCGTAATAAAGAGGCAATTCTTGCAGATGCAAGAACACGTTCTGATGCTATTATTACCGAATCGGTTAATGAAGCTAATCGTCTTGTTGACCAGCATAATATAACAGAGCTTGCTAATGTAAGGGCAAATGAGATACTTGAGATGGCAAGAAATCAGGCACAGCAGATAGTTGATCAGGCTTCAGAAGAGGCAAACGAGATAAGACTCGGTGCTATGTATTATACAAAAGACAAGCTTTCCGAGATGAGAGATCTTTACAACAGAGTTCACGACGCTGAGAAAGAAAACTATAGAACACTTATCGAATCTCTTGAAAGTGATACATATGTATTCGAAAATAATATCAGTGAGATGGAAGCAAATATTAATTTACTTACAGCATCAAGTAATATGTCATATGAGGAACAGGATGAAGATATTGACAGTGCATTTGTAGACAATGCTCCCGCACCTGCATCGCAACAGCCTGGACCGAGCGATGAATACGGTGATGATATAGATGTTTACGGCGAGCAGGATGACGATGATGATTTTGACGATGATGAGGATTTCCTTGACGAATAATCATTAATATGACGGACATAATTATATAAATAATAATACCAGACCATATGTTGCTAATGCACATATGGTCTTTGTTATTATGTATTTAATGATTGATAGATTGGATTTTTTGATTACGCTTCTTGTCTGTAAAATAGAAGAAATACCGCCGAAAGATGAAAGTGAAAGAACAAGAGCTGTTTTTGTTTTGAAATCAAATAAAGAGCAGTCATATATAAGTTTTGTTCCTTTGGTTATTTCCGTAATGCCTGATAAAATTACTTTGGTTTTAGCATAATCCGTATTTGCCGACATAATAAAATTGCTTATTATTGAACAAAGAATTATATAAAAACCCACATAGGTTATTTGTATTACGGTTTGCATTACAAAATCATTATCATTTTGTGATTTGTAATATACTTCCGATTCTTTGAAACCGTATGTTATATTATGGCCTCTCTTTTCGGTGTTATTTATATGAGGATTAAACATTATATCTGATAATAATATGATGATTATGTATATAATATAAGGAACATAAATGAAAAAAAGTGCACTGAGCAGGGATATCCTGTTTTTTAGAATGCTTAAAACTATATAGCCCGATAAAAACATCGGACTGCTATTATTGCAAAGAGGCAATAAAAGTTCGCCTGTTCTTTTGGTATATATTTTTTTATGTACAAACTCGGCTGAATTTTTGGCACCGAGCGGATATCCGCAAAACAGACCGGTGAAGAGCGTTATTAGTATTGCAAATGATTTTTGTTTTTCTTTTGAAAGCCTGTTTATTCGGTCAACTATCATTGCCGAAAGAAGCATAAAAGGGAGCAGAAGAGGAAGTACGCTGTTAAACCATAACATAAGTCCTTCGTATGCGCCTTCCGAAACAATCTCACTTTCACATATTAATGCTAACATAATCAACATATATAATAAAATCACTGCCATATATTTAAGCTTTTTTGTTAAGTATATGTGAATTGATATATTCTTATGCAAAAGCGGATTTTGATCGTCGGTTTAAACAATTGGAATATTTGTTACGTAATCATTGGTTAATTCGGTTCCAAAACTGTTATATAAAAGGCTGCCGTAAAGATTTGAAGCCGTCAGATCAAGTTCCCACATCCTTTTGGCCGCCGCAAAAGAGATTTCAGGATAATTTTCAAAATATTTGTTAAAGTCGGATTTTTTTGTTATAACCGGAATTACGCTCTTATTGTTTATTTCTTTTATAAGATTACTGCTTGATTTTTTAAAGGCAAGTATTCCGGCATAAAAAGCAGTTTTGTTGTCGTAAAATAGTTTTCTGTCCTTGTTTGAATAGCCGGTAATCAAGTGAAGAATAACGCGATTTATACGTGTTTCGGTAATATCTTTTGATTTCATACTTTTGATGAAGCCTTCGTAATCACTGTATAAATTTGCTTTGAGAATTTTATTTGTAAATGCTTCGTTTATATCACAAATATCATCGGGAAGCATACCCGGATTTAAGAGCTTGCTTTGTAAAAAAGGCATAAGCGCATTTGGTGATACGGGAAATTCAATCTTGAAGTTTTCTACCAGCAAATCAAGAGATTCACGTGGCATATCATTTTCAAGTATTTTGATCATTTCCTCTTTCGTATTTATATTTGCAACAGCTTTTCTTATGGCATTTGCGGAACTTATGGAATTGTTAATTGCTTCGTCAGCATAGTTTGCTGTTTTTCTTTTGATTATAACCGGCTTGATTTCGGAATTTGTGCGTTTTAACGCAGCCAGATACTCTAAAGCAAGTATGTTGTTGGGTCTTGAAGTTATTTCTGATATCTTTTCGTAATCGGAATCTTTCTTGTTATCAAAACTATAATTAAGCGATTGTGTTATCGCTGCCTGTCTTGCACAAGGGTAGGAGTTACCGGATTTTAATGATTCTCTTAAAACCTCTTTGTATTTAACAGTCTCATTCGTTATTATTTCCGCTGCTTTATTAAATAAATCGATATCATCGCATTCAGCACCGAAACAAAGATAGTCAACTGTATTAAGGCTGTTTAATATATTTATTGCACCGTTTGCAAAATCATAAGCGCTTCCCGAAGCATATACGAAAGGTAACTCCAGGCATAAATCTATCCCTGAAATAACAGACATATGAGCTCGCTTGTGTTTATCGCAAATCGCGGGAATTCCTCTTTGCGTAAAATTACCGCTCATTAAGCTTATGGCATAATCTGCACCGGTTAGTTCTTTTGCTTTGTCAAGCATATAAAGATGACCGTTATGAAAAGGATTATATTCGGAAATAACAGCTAATGTTTTCATAAAAACTCCATACCGTAAAAAATAATTTCTGTTCGATAATTGATTATATATTATCTTAAAATAAACCGTCAATATGAATAATTCAAACAATAAATAAAATGACTCGTTAAAAATACTCTTTACATTAGGAGGGTAAATAAAGTAAAATGTTTACAGCACATTATTCTCAGGTGTCATAAAATCGAACATAAATTCGAGAAAACTATTGACAACCAATCCATTTTATATTATATTGATAAAAACGAACAAATGTTTGCTTGGGAGGTAAAAAGTAATTATGGCAAATGAAGAAAAACAAAAAGCATTGGATGCCGCTTTGGCACAGATTGAAAAGCAGTACGGAAAAGGCTCTGTTATGAAGCTTGGTGATAAGTCTGCTAATTTAAATATTGAAACAGTTCCTACAGGTTCACTCAGTCTTGATATTGCACTCGGACTCGGAGGTATGCCGAGAGGAAGAATTATAGAGATTTACGGTCCTGAATCAAGTGGTAAAACCACGGTTGCACTTCATGTTGTTGCCGAGGTTCAGAAAATGGGCGGAATTGCAGGATTTATTGATGCAGAGCATGCACTTGATCCTGTGTATGCAAAAAATATCGGTGTTGATATTGACAACTTATATATATCTCAGCCTGACAACGGAGAACAGGCTCTTGAAATCACTGAAACTATGGTTAGATCGGGTGCGGTTGATGTCATTATCGTTGACTCTGTAGCTGCACTTGTTCCCAAGGCTGAAATTGACGGAGAGATGGGAGACTCACATGTGGGTCTTCAGGCAAGACTTATGTCACAGGCATTAAGAAAACTTACTGCCATAATAAGCAAGTCAAATTGTGTTGTTATATTTATTAATCAGTTAAGAGAAAAGGTTGGAGTGTTATTCGGAAATCCTGAAACAACAACCGGAGGACGTGCACTTAAGTTCTATTCTTCGGTAAGACTTGATGTAAGAAGAATCGAGACTCTTAAAGTGGGCGGAGAGGTAGTAGGTAACCGTACAAGAGTTAAGGTAGTTAAAAACAAGATTGCTCCTCCGTTCAAGGAAGCTGAATTTGATATTATGTTTGGAAAAGGAATATCTAAAGAGGGTGATATACTCGATTTGGCTGTTTCGTTTGATATCATAAATAAGTCCGGAGCATGGTATTCTTATAACGGAGAAAAGATTGGTCAGGGACGCGAAAATACCAAGATTTATCTTGCTGATCATCCTGATTTCACTTCGGAAATCGAAAGTGTGGTAAGAGCCAGGTGTGGTATAGGTGATTCCGATGACGACGGTACTGTCGGTACATCTATTTCATCGGGAGATGATTACGAGGTATAATACAATATGAATAATTCAAAGGCTAAATATACGGCTTTTGATACGGCAGTTTATCTTTTGACATATAAAAATCGTACAGTCAAGGAGATAGAGGATAAGCTTGTGAGTAAAGGGTATAGTGAAGCTGAAATCGATAAAGCTATAAATAAACTTAAAGAGTATAGCTTTGTCGATGATGAAAACTATACCCTTTTATATATCAAAAGCAACTTTAATAAAAAAGGTGAAAAATTAATAAGACGGGAACTCGAACAAAAGGGTATAGAAAGAGAATTGATCAGAACTAAAATTGATGAGCTTGAAATATCCGAAAAGGAAGAAGAAAAGATTGAAGCTATTTTTAATAAAAGATTTATTAATTTGAATTTGGATGACATAAAAATCCAAAATAAAATTTATTCTTTTTTTCTACGAAGAGGTTTTTCTTATGGAAAAATTAGTAAAATTGTAAAAAATCACAAAGAAATGCACGAAATTGATATTTGATTATAATACATTTTGAACAAAAAAAATAATAAATTTCTTGACACATTTATAAAAAAAGTATAATATTTAACTGTTGTATTTTATGCAATGAAAACTTAATAAGGAGGTGCTCCTGAGTAATGCTATATATAATCTTCGCTATAGTATTAGTTCTGGCGGTTGTCATAACTTGGTTTGCTGCAGTTGCTTACAGAAAAAATATTGCTGAGGCAAAGGTAGGAAAAGCTGAGGATAAGGCGCGTGAGATTATAGATGAAGCACTTAAAAGTGCCGAAGCAAAAAAGCGTGAAACACTTCTTGAAGCTAAGGAGGAGGCTCTTAAGACTAAGAATGACATTGATAAAGAGGTCAAGGAACGTCGTAGTGAGCTTCAGCGTATGGAAAAACGTATGTTGTCAAGAGAAGAAAATCTTGATAAAAAGACCGAAGCTATTGAAAAGAAGGAAGCTTTTTTATCTAAGAAGGAAGCTGAACTTGATGCTGTTAAGCGTGAAATATCGGATTTGGAAGCGAAAAGAACTCAGGAACTTGAGCGAATCTCAGGTTTGACCTCTGAACAAGCAAAGGAATACTTATTAAAGACTGTTGAAGACGATGTTAAACATGAAACTGCAGTCATGATCAAAGAATTAGAAACAAGAGCAAAAGAAGAAGCCGATAAAAAGGCAAAGGACTATGTTGTTACCGCTATACAAAAGTGTGCGGCCGATCACGTGTCCGAGACAACGATTTCGTTGGTACAGTTACCTAATGATGAGATGAAAGGAAGAATTATCGGTAGAGAGGGTAGAAATATTAAAACTCTTGAAACCCTTACCGGAGTTGATCTGATTATAGATGATACACCGGAAGCAGTAGTTCTTTCAAGCTTTGATCCTATAAGACGTGAAGTGGCAAGAATTGCCCTTGAGAAGCTTATTGTTGATGGAAGAATTCATCCTGCAAGAATTGAGGAGATGGTTGAAAAAGCTCAAAAAGAAGTTGAGACCATGATGAGGGAAGAAGGAGAAGCAGCAGCCCTTGAGGTTGGTGTTCATGGAATTCATCCTGAATTAATTAAATTATTAGGTAGAATGAAATTCAGAACGAGCTATGGACAAAATGCATTAAAGCATTCCATAGAGGTTGGACTTTTGTCCGGATTATTAGCAGGTGAGCTCGGAGAGGATGTTCGACTTGCTAAGCGTGCAGGTTTGCTGCATGATATAGGTAAATCAATTGATCATGAGATGGAAGGCTCGCATGTTACAATTGGTGTTGATTTATGTAAAAAGTATAAAGAAACACCTATTGTATTAAATGCGGTTGAGGCGCATCATGGAGATGTGGAACCTCAGAGTTTAATTGCTTGCATTGTTCAGGCTGCTGATACTATATCAGCTGCTAGACCGGGTGCGAGAAGAGAAACGTTGGAAACTTACACTACACGTCTTACTTCGTTGGAAGAAATTGCCAATGGGTTTAAGGGCGTTGAAAAGACTTTTGCTATTCAGGCAGGTAGAGAAATTCGTGTTATGGTAGTTCCGGATCAGGTAACTGATGAGGAAATGGTACTGTTGGCTCGTGATATTTCCAAACAGA
>ODAI012519766.1_pt1 | contig 43037 bp, 54 predicted proteins | sample 1539321 | NCBI WGS metagenome assembly ODAI01 (sample SAMN02144231, study PRJEB22623) | gut metagenome | biome: sheep rumen | host: Ovis aries | place: New Zealand
ACAAGTGTAAATATTGTTCGTTGCTAATTTCTTATTATTGCATATAAAAACTACTAAAAGTTTTTAGTAGTTTCAGACTGTTGACAAATATAGATATTATATTTGTATGACAGTCTTTTTTATTATATAAAGCCAAAATAAAAGAATATCTAGTATTTTCACTAGATTATGCGTAATGGTGTAACGCAAACTTCTTAAGATTCATACATGCATAAAGAAGGGTTAATTCTCGATGAACCCTTTCTTTTGATTTGAAGTATGTCTTCCTTAATCCATACTTCATTTTTCCATCTGCAAAGACTCGTTCTATGTGCTGTGGTCTTTGTCTATATATTTCTTTTACATCATCATGATGTCTATAATCATTTACCATTTCTTTATATTCCTCCCATACATGTCTTAATATTTGTTTATATTTTGATTTTGTGCATTTTTCTTTAAATGGACAATTCATACAATCATTTGAATCTGATTTATAAACTATGTATCCATTTTTATCTATTCGACCTGTTGGGATTAAATCTTTTTCATTTGGACAAATATAAATATCATTATATTCATCATATGTGAATTCATATTTTTTAAAATATCCTTTTCGATATTCTAATCTTGTGTAAGGAAATGCCGGTATCATGTCTAAATCTATTATTGTTTTACAAATATGTGGTGTTATATAAGCTGCATCTCCAACAAAATAATCAATATCTGATATATCAAAGTGACTAGATAAATTTTCAAATGATTGATAAAATGAAACTGAATCATGAACATTACTTCCGTTTGTATCTACAGTTAAAACATAATTATTGTTATCACATATAACACTAGTATTGTAACCAAACATTTTTTCTTTATCGCTTTTATATAACATTCCAGCATCTTTATCTACATCGCTTACTATTATTTCTTTTTCTCCTATTACTTCTTCAGTATCTACTTCTTCATTACACCTTATGATTTTTTCTACTTCTTCTAAATATTCTTCATTAGTAAAATCTTCTTCTTTAAGCCCTTTTAATGCTATTTCTAGTTCTAATTCCTTTTGATATTTTTTGGCTTCAATTTGGACTACTTCTTTATGATTCTTTTTCTTATTAGCATATGCTTTAGTATGCGTTGAATCAATATACACAGCTGTCATATCTAAACAGTTATAATCAACTAATAATTCTATAACTTTATCAAATACAGTTTGCAATATATCTTTCTCTAATTTACAAAACTTTCTTTTATAATTTTGTGAATATGTTGAATGATCAGGAACGGACTCATTTAAATTATATCCAATAAACCATCTATACAAATTATTATATTTTAGGTTTTCATAAGTTCTTCTTAAACTATCTTCATGAAAAAGGAACTTTAATATATGCACTTTAAATAAAACAACAGGGTCTATACTGGGCCTTCCAAATACAGAATATTGTTTTTCTACTTCTTCATATATAAAGTTCCAATCAAAATATTTTTCTATTACTCTCAAAAAATGATCTTGTGGTATCATATCCTCAAGATTTACAATTTCACTTTCATATTGTCTTTTAGGTCTTTTTGTTAACATTATTAATCACTTCCTTATTCTATCCAATATAATTATACCATTTTTCCATAAAAAAAGCGAGATAATTTGACCTAAAATTTGGATAAAATAAGGTTATCTCGCAAAACAATTATATCACTTTTTAAAAATAAATAAAAGACTATTAACAAAATTAACAAAATTACTTTGTCAACAGTCTGAAACAGGTTTTTAAACCTGTTTTTTAAAATGCCTACATTTTACTTATAATTATTATTGAACAATATTTTTTTAATATTTTTATAGTTATCTGTTTCCTCACATACTATATCAAAATTTGAAGCTATTGTTTCTTTTAAAGAATCAGGGGACAAAAAACCAATGGTAATAACTGATTTATGGTTGTTTCTGTCAACCATATTTAAATCACTAACTTGATCTCCTAAAAGAATTACATTATTACGATTTTTTATTTTATCTAATATATCATTAGGAAGTGAAACTTCCTTTTTATTATAACTATGAATAATACTTCCTTCAATGCCAACAGCAATGTTATCTTTAAAAATGATTTTATTACTGCAAATATAGATGTTATCAAAATTACAATTATTATGTTCTATGAAGTTTTCGATAAAATTACCAATACCGGCACTAATGATAATAAAAGGAACATTGTTGTCATGTAAAAATTCTATAAACTCCCTTGCATAAGGTCTAAATTCCATAATTTTTAAATTTGTTGCTGCTTCTTCAAACACTTGTTTGCATATTTTATATTTAACAATCAATTCGACATGTTTTTTAAACCATTCTTCAATCATTTGATATTTATATGAGTAATCAATAGTTTCGGAGATTTCGATAGGGCGATAATAATTATATAAATTCTGTCTTTCAATAATATATTCTTTGGGGACCAAATCGCTGTTTGCTAATATAGACCAAGATGTTTTGCTTCTTTCATCTGTTAATGTCCAATCAAAATCTGCTACAACATAAAGATTATTTAAATTTTCTATTGGTAAATTATCTTTTACTTTTGAATTAATAATCATCTCATTAATACCTCTTTCTAAATAGCACTAAGATATTTCATTATAATTAATATCTTTTCAGCTAAACTATTAGACCTTGGGAGCTATTTTTTTACTTTAGAGTTTGAATAATTTATTTTTAAACTCTTAATAAATTCGAAAGCCAAATTATCTAATTCTTCCAATGTACTATTAGTAATAGAATAATCATAATTATAATTATCAACGTTCGCATCAGAATAATTTGAAATAATGTTCTCTACTCCAATCCTTTTCACTAATAAGGTACTAGCATTAAATGCAACAACAGCTCTAGATATTTCTTCAGGTTCTCGAATATGAATGAACAATACATCATTATCACTATGATTAAATTTCTCTACTGCTTCTTTTATCGTATTAAATGACATATCATTATATTCTGTTGTCAGTTTTTTTAAATCGCTTAAAAACTTACGATCTTTCTCTTCTTTTTGGCCATCCCAACCTATTAATCTTGCAATTTCTTTGACCTTATCGATAGAGGAAAAGTTAACAATTTTCGCATATTTAGAACATAGATTTACAAATGTATCCTTTCCACTACCACCAGTTCCATTAATTATAATTATATGTTTAATATTTTTTTCCATTATTTCACTTTCTTTCTTGTATATTTATTTCTTGAATATTTTAGTTTATTATATGAATAATCACCTATTGATTCTTCCTCCCATTCATCAAAATTTACTTCTGGAAAAAAGGTATCAGCATTAAAACATTTATCTATTTTAGTTAAATACATTGTATCAACGTAAGGTAAGAATTGTTCATAGATAGAGGCTCCTCCTATTATCATAAATTCTTCTTTGTTATCTTTAATATAAGATAAAAGGCTTTCCATGCTTTTAAAGGAATTTACATCAAAGCAAACATCTAAATCGTCAGGAGATAATACAAATGCTACTCTTCCTTCAAAAGCTTTTGGAGGCATACTTAAAAGTGTATTTCTTCCTACAATAACATTTTTACCATATGTCATCTTTTTATAGAAGGCTAAATCTTCTGGTATATGCCATAGTAAATGATTATCTAATCCTAATTCATTATTCTTTCCAATTGCTGCTATTAAACTTAAATTTTCCATTAGTTTCTCCTTACTGAGCTACTTTCATTTTGATTTCACCCATATGTTTGTAGTTCTTTACTTTAACATCCTTTAATTCTTTAGAATTATCAAACTTAAAGAAATCATCAATATCCGGATTAATCCATAATTCTGGTTTAACTGGATCTAATATCATATCTATAATTTTAAGATCACTATCTAATATTTTATATTCATTAGAATTTTTATCTAGGAATAAACGATTGTTTTCTAGATTTTTTTTCATTGTAATCAGTTCTAGCTTATTTAATTTAGATAATTCATTATATTTATTTGCTCTTCTAAGCTGTTCATTCATACCTTCTATTTCATTTACATAGATATGTGGATCATTTATGGAATAAGAAATAATTGAAGGAATTAATCCGGTAACTTGAGCTATCATTTTAAGCAAACATGCATATTGCGTAACATTAAATGGTAATCCTAATCCTACATCGCAGCTTCTTTGGTGAACCATTAAACTAAGTTCATCTCCTAAAACATTCCATTCAGTACTCCATACGCAAGAAGGTAGTACTGCTGTTCTTAGAAATTCATCTTGCCATAAACTTTTTACTTTTCTTCGATCAGTTTGAGGATAATTCTTAATTGATTCGATAAGCGTTTCTGCAAGCTTATATCTATTTACGATAAAACCATAAGCTGTTCCAATTGTATATGCGTATTTTTTACCATACCATTTAGCAGATTTTATATTCTTACCTTCTTTTAAACTTTTAGCTTTCATTACATTACCATTCTTATCTAATTTTGGTTTAAACTCGTGCATTAGACCAAAAGGATCTGATACTGGTACACTTAATGGATCGATTACTTCGACTTCTTTATCTGGATCATATTCTGTTGTTTCTGGTTCATATATACGATAAATTCCATCTTTATCGACCATCCATTCATCCCAAATATGAACATCCCTTTTATGAAGTTCTCTTACATCATTCGAAGCCATTTGCCATATCCAAAGCATTTCTGTTATTGCTTGTCTAGCATAGAACTTTTTTGTTGTTAAAATTGGATCTTCTTTTCTTAAATCAAATTTAAAAGAATACTCAGGTATTTTAAGTACATTTATACCTGTTCTATTTTCAACTTCCTTCCCTTCTTCTAGTATTTTTTTTACTAATTTTAAGTATTCAATGTCAAATTCTGTCATTTTTTTCACTCTCCTAATACAAAAATATCACATTAATAATTAATAATCAATATTTTTTAACCAAGGGTTTACAAAACTTTTTTAGCAATCTCTATTGACAATTGCTAAATTAGTGATATAATTAGTATGAAAGAAAGGGTGATATTATGAATATGAATAATCCGTATGAAGAAAATTTACAAAAACCATTAGAAAAATATGGTAGAGATATTACTAGTCTTGCTAAGGATGGTAAGATAGATCCTGTAATTGGGCGTGATGAAGAAATTAGAAGTATTACGAGAATACTATCAAGAAAGACAAAAAATAATCCAGTATTAATTGGTGAACCAGGTGTTGGTAAAACCGCTATTATCGAAGGGCTTGCCCAAAGGATTATAAAAGGAGATGTTCCTGATAATTTAAAAGGTAAGACTTTATGGGAACTAGATATGGCTTCTTTAATAGCAGGAGCTAAATATCGTGGTGAATTTGAGGAGAGATTAAAAGCTGTCCTTAAAGAAATAAAAGAATCTGATGGAAATATTATTATGTTTATTGATGAAATTCATATGATTGTTGGAGCAGGAGCTCTAGAAGGTGCTATGGATGCGGGTAATATGTTAAAACCAATGCTTGCTCGTGGTGAAATCCATTGTATCGGTGCTACTACTTTAAATGAATACAGAAAATATATTGAAAAAGATGCTGCCTTAGAAAGAAGATTCCAAAAAGTATTAGTAAAAGAGCCTACTGTTCTTGATACTATTACCATTCTTAGAGGATTAAAATCCAAGTTTGAAGTTTTCCATGGTGTAAACATAAAAGATAAGGCATTGGTGGCCGCAGCTACCCTATCTGATAGATATATTACTGATAGATTTTTACCTGATAAAGCAATCGACTTAGTCGATGAAGCATGTTCTACTATTAAGGTACAAATGAATTCTGTACCTACTGAACTTGATATTTTGGAAAGAAAGATAATGACATTAGAAGTAGAAAAAGAAGCTTTAAAGAAAGAAAAAGATGATATATCTAAAAATAGAGTTAAGGATATTGAAGATGAATTATCTACTCTAAAGGATAAAGAAAAAGATTTAAGAAATAGATGGGAAGATGAAAAAAATATTAATACCTTGATAAGTAAAAAGAAAGAAGAAATAGATAAAGCCTATTTTGAACTTGAAAATGCTGAAAATAATTATGACTTAGAAAATGCTGCTAAATTAAGACATGGTACTATTCCTAAATTAGAAAAAGAACTTAAAGAATTAGAAGAAAAGAATAAAAATGATATTTTATCTGATACTGTTGGTGAAGAAGAAATAGCTTCTATTATATCAAAATGGACGAATATTCCAGTATCTAAATTAACTAAAGGAGATAAAGAAAAAGTTCTTAATCTAGAACAGAATATGAAAGATAGAGTTAAAGGCCAAGATGAAGCCTTGAAATTAGTTAGTGATGCCATCCTTCGCTCAAGAGCAGGTATTAAAGATCCAAATAGACCTATTGGTTCCTTTATCTTCTTAGGTCCTACGGGTACTGGTAAAACGGAAGTAGCTAGAACACTAGCTTACGAGTTATTTGATGATGAAAGGCATATGATAAGAATTGATATGAGTGAATATATGGAAAGTCACTCAGTAGCTAGATTAATTGGTGCTCCTCCAGGTTATGTTGGATATGATGAAGGTGGACAACTTACGGAAGCAGTAAGACGTAATCCCTACTCTATCATCCTATTTGATGAAATAGAAAAAGCTCATAAAGATATTTTTAATGTCTTACTTCAAATACTAGATGATGGTAGAATTACTGATGGTCAAGGAAGAACTGTCGATTTTAAAAACACCATTATTATAATGACTTCTAATATTGGTAGTGATTATATCTTAGATAATACAATAAATGCTAAAGAATTAGTAGTAAAAGAATTAAAAAGTACTTTTAAACCAGAATTCTTAAATAGAATCGATGAAATAGTAATATTTAATTCACTATCTAAAGAAGTAGTAAGAGAAATATTAGATAAAATAATTAGAGATACTGAAAAAAGACTATCTAATAAAAACTTGCATTTAACTATTACTGATAAAGCAAAAGACTATATAATTAATTCATCATATGATGAAAAATATGGTGCTAGACCTATTAAAAGATTTGTAAGTAAAAATATAGAAACTTTAATAGCGGAGAATATCATAAATGATAATATTAAATATGGAGATAATATTATTATTGATGAAAATAATAATAAATTAATATTATCTACTAAATAAATGTAAACTAATGTCAAGTTTATTGACATTAGTTTCTTTTTACTATATATTTATTATAGGAGGTATACAAGATGGATATAGATGAAAATACAAATTTATTTAAAGAAGCAGAAAAAACAGATAAAAGAAAAGAATTAAATGATGCAGTTAATAATCTACAATTAAAAATAGATAACGAAAAAAATAATAGAGCAAGAATGAAGAGTATAAGAAGAGCTGCTGTTAAGAAGAGACAAACGCAAAGTAAGAAAGGAATTAAAATTGCACTTACTACTGGGGCCCTATTAGGAGCATTAGCACTCGCTGGGTTATCAGAAATAGCTGACACAGTCATTACTAATTTAAAAATAAATAGCGCTTTTAAAAACCTACAAAGTAAGGCCCAACAAGTATTACTTGATGAGGGATTAGCAGATTTAACTGAAGATGGAGAAATCATTATTAGAGACAATGAAATTAGCGATTATAAATGTTTAGACTTGACTAATGCTTCTTCTCTAGAACAACATATTTACTCAGAAGTATTAGGTCGTGAATTTGATGATGCTATTCAAACTGCTAGTTATGATAATGGAGGATATTATTATACCGGAACTAATCAGTGGAGAAATATTAATGGTTTTATTGATATGGAGACAGGAAATCCTAGTAAAGATGAAGAAAGGGCTGCTATGAGAGATGAATTATTAGAGGCATACGATAATGATTGTGAAGGAATTATTCGAACAGCAGAAGAACTTCATTATGGTACGGCAATGAGAGGAAGATAATAATATGGAATTAGAAACTGTTATATTAGATGATGGCATAGAATATGCTGTTATTAAGGAATTAAAAATAAATAATACACTATATACATTATTTGCTAATGTTAATGATTCTGAAGATATCTGCTATCGTAAAACTGTGAATGAAAACGGTGAAGAATATTATGTTGGACTAGATGATGATAAAGAATTTGATTTAGTTGTTAATTATTTTGCTAAAAATATACTAGAAGAAAATGGGTAAAACTTACCTATTTTCTTTTTATTCTAATAACATATAAAGAATTGCCTCGATAATTATTATTATCATCAAAATCATCTTCATCATAAGTAAAAGCACTAAGAATAATACTTTCTACTTTATCAATACCATCTACAGCATATAATTTAATAGATGTAATTAAAGTATTATCTTCCATGCTTTCTAAATGACTATAAAAAGCACCATCTAATTGATGAATATCATCATATAAATATATATAAAAATAATCACTAAATTTAAATATATCAGGTTCTAATATATTTGCTTCATAGTTAGTACCATTATATAACATAAATTTTATATTATATCCTATCTTATAATTAGATATATCTTCATAATTATTATAATATTTATTCCAAGTATCTTTAAAAGAAGTACCATCTATTATATCATCATCCGTTAAAAATACTTCAAACGAACCTATATCTTTATTTGGAATAAAATCAGCATAATAAACATCTTTAATAACTTCTTTATTATGATAATTATTATCATATAAAAATAATCCTAATTTAATGGGATTATCATCTATATATTCAGGTATATTTTCTACTTCTTTCTCACTAAGTATTGTATCTTCTACATAAGTATTATTAGAAGTGCACCCAGTAAGTAATAATAATCCAATCAATAATATTTTCTTCATTAATATCATCTCCAAAAAAAGAAAAAGCCTTATATAAAGCTTTTATAAACATAATGGTGCCAAATGTAAGAATCGAACTTACCTCTAGGCATTACGAGGGCCTTGTTCTACCACTAAACTAATTTGGCATAAAGAGGTTATCTTCCTTTACCTCTTTTTGGTTCTTCTTCATCATAAGTCATTCCATTAATTAATTTGAAAAACATTTCTTTTTGCTTCATATTATTTATTTCATATAATTTAGCTTTATATCCATCGATAATTATCTGCATTTTTTTAATAGTAAGAGCAGTATAACTTTTACCAAGATATTTCTGATATATTTTCATAATCATTTGTTTTAATCTTTCCGCTTCCATTAGTTTATCTCTATATCTAGCAGTACCACTATCTTCTTCATCATCATATGATGTATTTAATTCTAATAATAGTTTAGATATTTTACTATTAATCTTTTTCTTCAATAATTTTTCAGTAAGACTAGGAGACACAAAGACAATCTTATTAACTTCAATGGCATCTTTTTTTTGTACTTTGGGTTTAACATTATATCCTTCTTTATCATACTCTAAATATACTACTTCCCCACTCTTTTTATCTTTACTAACAAAATAATTACTACTCATCTTTTAATCCCCCTAATAAATCTGGTCTATTTTCTTTAGTCAGTCTAAGTCTCTCACTATCTCTATATTTCTTTATATTTTCATGATGTCCTGATAGAAGCACTTCAGGTACTTTCATTCCTCGATATTCTACTGGCTTTGTGTAATTGGGATAATCTAATAAGTTATCATCAAAGCTTTCACACTCTAAAGATTCACTACTTATTACATTGTCTACAAGTCTAATAATACTATCCATTACTACCATTGAAGGTAGTTCTCCTCCAGTTAGGATATAATCTCCGATAGATAATTCGATATCTATGATGCTTTTAATTCTTTCATCAAATCCTTCGTAATGTCCGCACAGAATTATTAAATGTTCTTCTTTAGACAATTCTCTTGCTATATTTTGTTTAAATAACTTACCAGATGGTGTCATCATTATTACTTTTGTATTATCCTTCTTTAATGCTTCAATAGCTCTAAAGATAGGATCACACATAAGTACCATGCCACCACCACCACCTATTGGATAGTCATCTACTTGATTATTTTTATATACTGTATAATCTCTTATATTATGAATATTAATTTCTATTTTCTTATCTTCTATTGCTCTTTTAATAATTGATTCTGATAGAAAATTATCATACATACCAGGAAATAATGTTAGTACATCTATCTTCATATTATTCCTCTTTTCAGTATTTATTATAATATATAATTAATTAAATGTAAACTTAAAAAATTATCTTTTTATATTTATTCTTTCTCATTAAATAATCCATCTATCTCTTTTATATATATTTTTTTATTATCAATATCTACTTTATCTATTAAATTATACGGTACTAAGTACTCTTTATCATTATTATTTATTACTAATAAAACTGTTTTATCATATCTTTCAATATTATTAACTATTCCTTTATACTCATTATCTACATAAGTATTAAGTCCTATAATATCTTCATCTAAATAATTATTATCCAGTATAATATCATCTTTATCTACATAGACATACTTACCTTTATATTTAAGTACTTCATTTATATTAGAATAACCATTCATCGTAATCATATCGAAGTTTTTATGTACTCGGTATGTACTAATTACTTCTTTATCATTTTTATTTATATATATATTCATACCTTTAATAAATACTTTATCTTTATAAGGAAAGTTTGATAGTATTCTTATTTCTCCTTTAATTCCATGTGTATTTACTATCTTACCTATTTTAATTAATTCCATTATTTATTCCTCATTTCATGTATAATTAATCTTTAAGGCAACCTATAGGTACAACTAAAACACCACTTTCGGTCGTATATGCCATTTCTGTTCCAGTAATTATCATTAATAAACTTGGTTTAATTTTTATATCACTATCGTTTATCAATTTATTTAACTGTAAAAGATGTTTTTCTGCCTCAGCAACTCTTGAACCACTTAACTTTATTTCCACTAATGCATATTTTCCATTTTCAAAATGAATAATATTATCACATTCTAATCCATATCTATCACGATAATGCTTTAAAGAACCCCCAATTTTCCCGGCATAAATGCTTAAATCTCTATTCACTAAATTTTCAAATAGCAAACCAAAAGTATTTATATCAAGCATTAACTCACTTTTAGAGCAGCCAAGAGCAGCCACTGCTAAAGAAGGTTCAACAAAACTCTTTTTGGGAGACATTCTAATAGCAGTTTTACTTCTTATATTAGGATTCCAAGCTTCAATATCTTCGATAATGAATAGCCTTCTAAAAACTTTTAAATAATTAATTATTGTAGTATCACTGACATCTGAAAAATTTGCTTTTACATCATCATACATTGATTTGTCTGAGTCAATCGTAGAAACTTGTCTAGCATATGCGCGAAGTATTGCTCTAGCTAACTTAGGATCTCTTTTAATATTATCAACCTTTGAAATATCAGATTCACATAAAACATCTAAATAATTTTTTGATATTTGTAAAGCCAATTTTTCATCTAAATTAATTGAATTTGGAAATCCACCGCGACATAAGACATAAGCTATTTTTTCATAATCTAAATCAGTACTAATTCCATCGATATCTCTTTTACCATTCATTAAATCTAATAAAGAAATTTTACCATTAGAATCACCAGATTCATACAAAGACATGGTTTTCATATTAATAATTGCAAATCTACCAACACCACTATGTAAAGAATCACTATCTACTGGAGTAGCAGACCCTGTTAAAATAAATTGATTTGTTAGGCCTGTATTATCAACAGAATATCTAACGGCATTCCAAAGTTTTGGAGCAATTTGCCATTCATCTATCAATCTAGGTTTATCTCCTTCGAGCAATAAAGACGGCTTTGTATTAGCAAGTTCAATATAGTTATCTTGTAAATCTGGATTTTGCATTTCTAAAACACTACTGGCAACCTGTTTTGCACTTGTTGTTTTTCCGCACCATTTTGGTCCTTTTATCTGTACTGCTCCAGCAATTGACAATTTACTTTTTAATTCATCATCAATAATTCTTTTTAAATATCCCATTTATTATATCCTCCTCATATCTATATATATAAATTATATCATATTAAAAAAATATTTCAATAAATAATGGTATTTTTTGTGGAAATTTATTGTAATAATTTGTGGCATTTTGTTATAATGATTTGTGGTGAATAATTAGCCTTAACTATTTATTCCTCATTTCATATAAAAGTATTGATGCAGCAACAGCGGCATTTAAACTTTCGACCCTATTATCTATAGCAATATATAAATTTTTATCACATAATAATTCTATTTCACTACTCATACCATTACCTTCATTACCGATAATAAGAGCGTATTTATCCTTCTTTTCAATATCTTTAACATTTATTCCATTATCTACTTTAGTACCATATATAGTATAATTGTTACTTTTTAAGTCTTTAATAAATGGTATTAAATCTCTTACAATAATATTAATATGAAACATCATTCCCTGTGTACTTCTTATTACCTTCGGATTATATAAATCTACGGTTTTAGTACTAAGTACTATTGTATCAATACCGAAGGCTAAACTTGATCGAATAATTGTCCCAAGATTTCCTGGATCTTGAATATCTTCAAGTATTAATAACTTATTACCAATAGCTCCCTCTTCTTTTTTAGAACATACTCCTATTACATTTGGGATACTATCAGTGCTAGATAGTTTCTTCATTACCTCTTTACTAATAAAAGTAATTCGAGAGTCCATTGAAAAGTCATCACCTATTAAAGGAAGAACCTCTATTAATATTCCTTCTTTATAGGCTTCATATATTAGATGCTCTCCTTCAATTAAATATTTATTAGTATTATCTCGATATTTCTTTTCTTTTAATTTGCATAATTCTTTAATATGATTATTATTAACTGATGTAATATTTTCCATTACTTCTTCACCTATAAATATTATAATATAAAATAAAAAAAGAAACAATTATTATCTATGTTTCTTTTTAGGTATTTTTAAGATTTTTTCTCACCATTTTATAATTAGGATAATACTTCGATACCAAATTCCAAAAATCTTTAGAATGATTAGGATAAATAAAATGCGAAAGTTCATGTACTATTACATAATCTAGAGCGTCAATCTTATATTTAGATAATTCTAAATTTAGAGTAATATTATGATTCTTAATATTACATACTCCCCATCTACTAGTCATTTTTCTAATTTTCAAATTAGGAACTGGTATATTCTCAGTAAAGATATTATACCAATAATCTAATCTTTCTTGATAGATAGTAGATATATACTTAGATAGAAACTTATTCAAAGTTTTATCATCTTTTGTATATATTTTATTATTATCTATTTCAGTATTAGGTAATCCATATACTATATCATAATTTATACCAAATAATTTGAATGAGGTATCTTTTATTTTTTTGTTATATTTATCTAAATTCTTATTAATAAAAGAAGTATTATCTTTAATTAACTTCTCGATCTTACTTTTACTTACTAGGTAGTTAGTGGTAATCACAATCTTACCATCTTTTACTCTTAGATAAGTATTTTTATTATTTTTTTTTATTATTTCTATTGGGTAATTATTATTATTGTAAGGATAAATCATTTTAGTCACCATCGATTGTATTTATTTTTTCAATAGATAATATTTTAGAAACTATGCTATAGGGAAATTCCCTTAAAAGATTATTATATTCTTTTACTTTTTCGTTATATATTCCTTCGGCATATTCTATTTTATTATTATATTTATTATATTCTTCTTTTAATTTATCTATTTTTCCATTATTATATTGTTCAAATGCTCGATTAAGAGTATAATCTACATCTTTTAACAAAAGAATTCTTTTATTATTATTATCTGCTTTTAATAATTTTTCTGATAGTATGGAAAGTTCTTCAGATAGATTAGGATCTTTAACTACACTATTTAATTCTTTTATAATACTAATATACTTTTTAATAGATGTATCTATTGGTTTAAACTTTTTGAAAGTATTATTCTGTGATAATATTATTCTATTATATAGTGTTATTGAATAAATAGATACAAATAGTAATATAGCTATTATTAAAATTACAATAACTGCTGGTAAATCCATATCACACTCTCCCTATTATTAATATAGCAAATTTTTATGAATAAGTAAATAATCATTTGCTATTTTTTGTTATTTTTATTACTCCTATTATACCAATTATTATTAATAATATAGATACTATTTGACTTATTCTAATATTTAAAAAGTATAAACTATCTGTTCGAAGTCCTTCAATTAAGAATCTTCCTATTCCATACCATATAAAGTAAGTAAATAGTAGTTTACCTGGATGATTATAATTATCTTTTTTTCTTATAATTAAAAGAATTATAAATCCTATTATACACCATATTGATTCGTATAAAAAGGTTGGTATATAGTAATTATTATTTATATACATTCCTTTTATTATAAAATTTGGTAAATGTAATTTTTGTAAGTGTTCTAAAGTAGTAATACTACCATGTGCTTCGCTATTAAAGAAATTACCCCATCTTCCTATTGATTGCCCTAATATTAAGTAAGGAACTAATGTATCTAATACTAATAATGATTTTTTTTCTTTTTTCTTTGAATAGTATATTATAAATATAATTGAAGAGATTACTGCTCCATAGATAGCTAGTCCTCCTTCCCATATTTTAAATATATCTAGGATATTATCTTTAAATATACTAAAATTAAATAGTACATAATATGTACGGGCCCCTAGTATAGCTACTATTACTAAATAAAATACTAAATCTGAAATGTATTTTTTGCCTAATCCATTTTTTTCCGCTTCTTTTGAAGAAAAGTAATACCCTATTAAAACACTTATTATTATTAAAACAGAATACCAGTATATGGTAATTGGGCCTATACTAAAAAATACTCTATTCATGCTATCACCTTTATATATATGATAACATAAATAATTATGAAAAAAAAGAGTTATCTTGTAATATAGATATCTCTTATCTTGTCTATAGGAATATATTCTCCATCAAAAGTAATTAAATTTGTTTTTGTTTTACCAACAATCCTTTTATCATATTTACCTTCATCGGTAATAATAGTTACATCCATCTTATAAATATAATTAGGAGAATTAAATATATTATATATTTTTTGTTCTACTGTGAAATTACTATTAATTATTTTTTCTTTGGTATTATTATAAGTATTTTCTATTTTATGATATAAAGTAGAAAATACTTTTCGATTATTAGTAAAATCTTTATCTAATTTATTATGATAAGTTTTAGGTAATTCTTTCATATGTCACCTCTTAGTAAATTATATGTTTTTATTTTATAGATATTTATTATTTTTTTATTTTGTGGTATCATAAAAAAGAAAGGATGTTATATATGCATAAAGAATCTAAATTTAAAGTTGAAAAAAGTATTTTAATACCTATTATCTTATTTGCTATAATAAGTATATTTACGATATATGCAACTCGCAGTTTAATTGCAGATGATCTTCAAAACTTATATTTAAAACAATTACTATGGTATGGTGTTGGTTTTATTATTGCCTATTTAATGATGACAGTTGGTAATAAATTTTTATATAATAATGCCTATATTTTTTATTTAATAGGAGTAATAATGCTCATAATGGTATTAATTTTTGGTAAAGAAATTAATAATGCCAGATGTTGGTTTGTTATTCCTTTTATTGGTAGTTTTCAGCCATCAGAGTTTATGAAAATATTTTTAATAATTATATTATCTAGGATGATAACTGATTTTAAAGAAGAAAAAAGAAATACTGATGTTAGTGATGAATTTAGATTTTTAATTAAGATATTAGTAATAGTAGGAATACCTTCAATATTAACTTTTATTGAGCCTGATACAGGAGCAGTTCTTATTTATTTTATAATAACTATTGTTATGTTATTTGTTGGAGGATTTAAAAGTAGATGGTTTTTAATAACTCTTGGATTTCTATTAGTTTTTGGTGGAGCATTCTTAAGTATATATTTCTTTAAGCAAGATTTATTTATTAAATTATTTGGTACTAGTTTCTTTTACCGAATGGATCGAATATTAAATTGGTCTAATTCTAGTGGACTACAACTAACTAATGGTCTTACCGCTATTGGTTCTGCTGGTTTATTTGGTCATGGTTTTAATCATACACCGATATATTTTCCAGAAATGCAAACTGATTTTATCTTTGCTGTATTCTCATCTAATTTTGGTTTAATTGGTGCTTTTATTCTTATTGGTTTATTAATCTTTTTTGATTTTAGTATAATATCGCTTGCAGGTAAATCACCTAGTATAGGTGATAAGTTATCTGTTGGAGGAATAATAGCGGTACTATTATTTCAACAAATACAAAATATTGGTATGACTATTGGTCTTCTTCCAATTATGGGAATTACCTTACCATTTATATCATACGGAGGTTCATCACTTCTATCTTATATGATATTAGTTGGAATGCTATTTAACATATCAAATGATAGTTTAAGATTTAAAAATTAAAAAGAGGATTAATCCTCTTTTTTCATATTATTTTCTATTTCTTTTATTTCTTCGATTGTCTTACATGATACTTTAGAAATATATTCATAGTCAGTATTTTCTTTAAGCATATTCTGTATCATCTCAATAGTTTTTTGTTCAATGCCTTCTGCGCGACCTTCTGCGCGACCTTCCGCACGTCCTTCTGCGCGGCCTTCTTCGCGGCCTTCTTCGCGGCCTTCTTCAAGTCCTGTTTTTCTTGCATCTTCTTTAACATTATGTTCAACTAAAGCATCCATCTTTTCTTTTTCCCAGTAATGAATATTATATAGTAGTTCCTCATTAGTCATAGCAATCACATCCTCCATAAATTTACTTAGTTCTTTTTCAGTTAATATTTTACTCATTATCTCATATAGTTCTGTATATTTTGTGCTCATTAATCCTGCCATAAATATTTCTGAAAACTTCATTTCTTCACCACCATTATAATATAAGTCATAAAAATATGCAAGATTTGCTGAATACTTTTCTATTCTATCAGAGGTAATTACATCATTTATTCGATCATATTCTACTATATTAGATAAACCAACATCTTTATCCTCTTCATCACTAGCATTTAGATTTAATTGATATAAATACTCTGTATCAAAGTCTTCAATATAATTATCATTAACTTCTAATCTTAAAGTATCTATTCTTTCTAAATATAAATCATTTCTTATTTTTACTGTTTGATATTTTTTTCTATTTACTTCAATCTGAATTAAATATTTACTACCAAACTTAACTTTAATATCGACAACTCTGCCTTTTTCTTTTATATTTCCTTTAATTAATTCTTTATCTAAAAAGACAATAGAATTATCTTTATCTATTTTTAAATTCATCAAATCAATAAGAAACTTTTCTAATATGTTAGCGTTTTTCTGCATAACAGATTTAAACATAAAATCTCTAGTTAGGGGAATAAATTTTACCTTCTTATCTATTTCTTTTAAATAATTTAAGTCTATTTTTTCTTTTAGCATATAATCCTTCTTTCCATCACAAATTGAACCCATTGCTATTCTTTATGATAATTAGTTTCATTTCATATATGTACCTCCTCATAGTAATATCAGTCAAAAGGTACCTATTTTTGTAAAAATTTGATAAATTTCTTTAAAAATTATTTATTTTGATACACTTGTATGTCAAATTTATGTAAAGCGAACAAAAAACACATACAAAAAAAGACTCTCAATAGAGAATCTTATTTACTAATAAAATATAACATTAATTATTATTATAGAAATTATAATGCATAATAGATCAGCCAGTAACCCTACTATTAAAGCATATTTCATTTTTTTTATGTTAATGCTACCAAAGTATAATGAAATAATATAAATAGTAGTATCCGTAGATCCTCCTATTACACTAGATATTCTACCTATATAAGAGTCAGGATGATATTTACTTAAGATATCATTTAAGATAACGATAGAACTAGAACCAGATACAGGTTTCATTAAAGCAAGAGGTAGTATTTCACTTGGAAAAGAAAAAAATTTTAATAAAGGACTGAATAATTTACCAATATCAAGTAGTAAATTACTATTAGTTAGTATTGTAATAGCTATTACCATTGCAAATATTGTAGGAAATAATTTGAATGTTACATTAATTCCTTCTTTTACCCCTTCAATAAAAGTATCAAAAATATCTACTTTTTTATATAATCCATATATAATTATAAACACAACCATTATTGGTACTAAATAATTACACATATCTTTTTCTCCATAGAAGGTAAAATAATCTATCTATTATTAAAGCAAATACAACCGATAAAAAAGTTGTAATAATAGAGGCACTAATTATTTCATTAGGATTAGATGAACCATTTAACACTCTAAGACTAATAACAGTAGTAGGAATAATAGTAACTGATGCTGTATTAATAACTAAGAAAGTAATCATACTTCTCGAAGCAACATCACTATTATTATTTAATCTTTTTAATTCCTTCATTGTCTTTAATCCAAAAGGAGTAGCAGCGTTCCCTAGCCCCATCATATTCATAACAATATTTAAAGATATATAACCAATCGCAGGATCACCTTTGGGTATTTCAGGAAATAAGAATCTTACTAAAGGAGATAGTTTATTAGATAGAATATCAAGTAGTCCACTTTTCTTAGCTATATTCATTACTCCAAGCCATAAACAGATAATACTTCCAATACTAAATATCATATCAATAGATTTAGTACCACTAGTTATAAGAGTATTAGATAGATTAGTGTCTCCTTTATATATAGAGTAAAGTACCCCTATTAAGATAAAAAAAGACCATATATAATTAATCATTAAACCACTCTTTTATCCTAGTAAAGAAATTTTTCTTTTCTTTTTTATTATTATTCTTTATTATAAAAATATCTTCTTCATTTATTAAATAATTATCTAAATAAATCTTAATTACACCTATTTTTTCATTATCAGTAATATTCTCCTTCTTATCTAAAATAATATGACTTGTAAGAGATTTAGTTTCATTATTCTTAAGGGGTATATATACATCCCTCTTTATATATAAAGTATCATTATTATAATAAGATTCTCCTGGCAAAACAAATTTATCTTTATTTAATACTTTATAAGAATCATAATTATCTTTAGCATAATTATATAGTTCTAAATGCGTATTCCAATCATCTGAGTCTCTTATGGTTACAGCAATTAAATTCATATTATTAATATTGGCACTAGATACCAAGGTTCTTCCTGATTCTTCGGTATAACCAGTTTTACCACCAGTAATAAAATCATACTTAAGTAATTTGTTTTTATTATTCCATATATATGTTTTCTTATTAGTAGTTACTTTATATTTCTTAGTACTAACTATTTCTCTATATATATCATATTGCATAGCATATCTGGTAAGAAGAGCCATATCATATACCGAAGAATAGTTACCACTAGGAGTAGGAAGACCACTAGGGTTATAAAAGATGGTATTCTTCATACCTATTTCTTTAGCCTTATTATTCATCATCTTAACAAATTCTTCTTCACTACCACCAACATATGTTGCAATCATACTCGCAGCATCATTACCACTTCTAAGCATAAGTCCATATAACAAATCTTTTAATGTTATCTCTTCTCCTTCTTCAATATAAATACCCGATCCGTATGCTTTCTTAATTGAAGAATCCACTACTACTAGATTATCTAATTTACCAGATTCAATAGCAAGAACACAAGTCATTATCTTTGTAATAGAAGCTATTAATCTCTTAGAATCCTTATCTTTAGAAAGTAGTACTCTACCAGTATTAGCATCCATTAATATATAAGAATAAGCACTATTAGTAGAAGCTTCTACTCTTCCTACAAATATAATTAATAATAATAAAAATAATAATTGTTTCTTCATATAATTCACCTATTTAATTTTATTATAAAAAAAAGAAATAATACTTTTAAATTATTTCTTATAGTTAAAAATTACTAAAATAGTTCTGAATGACTGCCAGTAGAAACAAGTACTAAAATAAGTTCATTATCTATATATTGATAAACTAATAACCAATCTTGGTTCAATATGACATTCACCACAATTTTTATAATACTTACTATTAACTAGCATATGATTCCTATATTTTTCTTCTAATTATAAGCCATTAGCTAATTTATTTACAACATACTTTAATTTTTTAACATCCTTGCCTTGTTTTTTTATTTTCTTATAATTCCTTTTAAAATCACTAGTATATTTAATTTGATATTTTACTTTAGTTTTAATATCAATCATCACTATCTAAGTCCTCAAATAGTTCTTCTACCGAATTATAAGACTTATATTTGTCAGGATGCTTCATCATATAATCTACTTCCTTTAATGCTTTTTTTAATTCTTTACTAGGTTTAGGCTCTTCTATTTTAAAAGGAATACTAGATGTTTTAACACATTTAGTTAAAAACATGTTTATTGCTGTGCTCATATTTAAGCCTAAATTTTTAAATAACATGTCGCTCTCTTCTTTAAGTGTGCTATCTACTCTAACATTTAAATTAGTAGTATTAGAAATGCTACTCATAATATCCCTCCTCTTGCTAACATTATATTATATTTTAAGTAATTTGTCAACATATTTTCATTACTCTGTCATTACAATATCATTATGTTTATCTATTATAAAAATATTTATAATAGAATGAAATTTTTAAAAATATCTCTTTTGATATTGAATTTTTTCCAATATTGTTTTATTCTAATAATAGAGGTGTTATAGATGAAGAAGATATTATTAATTATTCTAACAATAGTATTTAGTATTACGTTAGGTATCTTTATATTTCTAAATATTAAAACTAATTCTTTATCTAAAGAAAATAATAAATTAAAAGAAGAAATAAATAATATTACTAGTAATAACACTACTATTAAAGAAGAAAATACTAATAATAAGGATAGAATAGATAATATTAAAAAAGAAAAAGAAAATATATTAAAGGAAGAAGAAGTATGGAAAGAAACAAAGGAAAAACTAGAAAAAGCATTATCTTAGTACTTATATTACTTACTCTATCTGTATGTATATTATCATATTTAAGTTATAACAAATATATAAAATATAATAATATCTTAAAAGATAATAAAGAGTTAAATACTAAAATAAGTACTTTAAAGAAAGAATATGAAGAAGAAGAGAAAATAAAAAGTAATTTACAAGAAGAAGAAAATAGCCTTAATAACAAAGAAAAAGAAATAGTAAAACTAAAAGAAGAAGTATTTAGTTTAGCTAGTAATTTAGAAGAAAAAATAACTAATAATGAATCTAATTATAAAATAGCATATATAACATTTGATGATGGACCATATCATTCTACTGATGAAGTACTAGATATCTTAGATAAATATAAAGTAAAGGCAACATTTTTTACGATTGGTTTAGATAAAGATATTTGTTATGATAATAATAATTATTCTTGTGCTGAAACTTATAAAAAAGAAGTTGATAGAGGGCATACGATAGCTAATCACACTTATACTCATGCTATCTTTAGAGGACTATATAATAGTACTACTTCATTTATAAATGATGTAAAAAGACAAGAAAAACTAATTGAAGAAAGAACAGGATATAAAACAAATATCGTAAGATTTCCCGGAGGTAGTTCTACTGCGGGTAATCTAAAAAATAGTATTACAAATGAACTAAAAAATATGGGCTATGGATGGGTCGATTGGACTGCTAATGATGGTGATGGTGGATATGTTCCAAATACTACTGTAGCTTGGACAAACTTTACTAACTCAATAAATGAAAATATTGAAGTAGTATTATTCCATGACTATAGTAAAATAACAATATCTATCCTACCTAAAGCAATAGAATACTTGCAAGAAAATAATTATATAATACTACCCCTATTCTATAATAGTATTAAAGTTAATAAATAGAAAAAGCGAATTATTCGCTTTTTATTTTTTTATTCATGTGCCTTACGGCTAACAGTTTATTTGTATCGCAAATAAACATACTTCTAATTAGGATAGTCCTTTATATATTTTTTATGTTTTATAAAACTATATATATTAAATTCTTCATTACTAGCAATTCTAACTAATTCATCTAAAGAAGCATTCTTAACTACTTCTATATTAATATTAAATAAAGGATTATGAGACTTAGAAATTTCATAATATCTAATTAAAGCATCCCTTAATTTATCATAATCATATTCCATAATGATCTCCTATTAAAAGTATTTAGTTATAATACCCATAATAAAATTAAGTATTGAAAATATTATACCTATAATACATAATATGTTAGATAATTTTACATTATATTTATTTTTATTCTTACTATTCAAATAAATACCTATTATTCCAATAATAAAGCCAATTAGCCAACCTATTACTAAGTTATTAATACTACATATTAATAAACTACATATAATTGATATAATACCTAGTATTATTCCTAATTTATAATTACTTTTCATTTTATTCATCATTCTCTATATATTCACTTTCACAAGTTAGATTAATTTTTAACCCCTTTAAAGTTTTCTTATCACCATTACTTACAATATAAGTAGCATGTGCTTCAGTATTATTTAAATTATTTAAATTAGATAATGCTTTTTCTGTCATAGGATTAGTAACAGAGCAAATACTAAGAGCAGTAAGTACTTCAGGAAGTGTTAGCCTAGTACCACTACTTATTTCTTTTTTTAATTTAATCATAGGTTCCAATACGTTAGGAGAAAGTAACTTAATATCATCAGGTATATCACTTAAATATTTAATAGCATTAATAATAGCACTACTAGGAGCAGTAAGTAGTTCTGTCTGTTTACCAGTAATTATCTTATTTTTTACTTTAATAGCAAGTACTGGTACTCCCTCTTTTTCTTTCTTTTCTAATGATGGTTTAACGACATCTAAATAATATTCATCTACTCCTAGTTCATTCATAATAAGTTTGATTCTCTTATAAGCATCAATATCAGATAATCCTAATTTATAATTATTCTTTTCATTATAATATCTTCTTACTATCTCTTTAGTAGCGGCTTCTTCAATTACCTTATTATCGATAATACACTTACCTATTACATTAACTCCCATATCCGTAGGAGAATAATAAATATCTTTCTTACTTACTTTACTTAATATAATTTTAAGTACTGGAAATAATTCAATATCTCTATTATAATTAACGGCCTTTATATTATATTTTTCTAAATGAAAAGGATCAATCATATTAACATCTTTAATATCCGCTGTTGCAGCTTCATAAGCTAAATTAACAGGATGTTTAAGAGGTAAATCCCATACCGGAAATGTTTCAAATTTAGCATATCCAGCATTTACTCCCCTTATATTTTCATGGTATATTTGGGATAAACAAGTAGCTAGTTTACCACTTCCAGGTCCTGGAGCATTAACTAGTATTAAAGGCTTAGTAGTCTCAATATAAGGATTAGCCCCATATCCCTCTTCACTTACAATGGTATCAACGTCTGTTGGATAACCCTTTGTAAATGTATGAATATAAGTCTTAATACCATTTCTATTTAACTTATTAATAAATTTATCAGCACTTACTTGATTCTTATATAAGGTAATAACAACACTATTAACATTAAATCCCATCTTCTTTGAGTTGTTTATAAGTTTTAATACTTCATTATCATAAGTAATACCATATTCTCCTCTTACTTTATTTCTTTCGATATCTCCAGCATTAATACAAAAGATAATTTCTAAGTCATCCTTTAGTTCTTTAAACATATTAATCTTAACATCACTCTTAAATCCCGGAAGTACTCTAGATGCATGACTATCATCAAATAGTTTACCTCCTACTTCTAAATATAATTTATCAAATAATTTAAATCTTTCTCTTATCTTTTCGCTTTGTAATTTAACATACTTTTCATTATCAAAACCTTTTTTCATAATATATTACAACTCCTTCTTAACTTCATTTGATATTTTATTAATATAATTAATAGACTTTAAGTATTCTTTCTCTATTGAAATTAATTCCTTTACCTGATACTTTCTATATTCCATTTTTGCCTTTTCAATAGCCATATCATGAATTATCCCACCACCTAGTTTTTTCGGCCTTTCATCATCTATTGTAAACCCTTTTATAATATACTCTTTAATTTTTTTCAGTAGCCCATTTTCTAAATCTGACACCTTCATAGTACCTAACACGATATCCAACACTTATAACAACATCAAGACTATAAATCGTTACTGATTTATCATAATTTGCAATGTTATTTTTTTCGACATTGCTTTTCTCATCAAGTTCACCTTCTTTAAATACATTATTGACGTTATTAGTTATTGTACTTCTCGCTTTTCCAAATACCTTTGCCATTTATTCTAGTGTTAACCAAACAGTTTCATTTTCAAGATTAACATCTAGTTTAATATTTCCATCCTTCGATTCATAAATATCTTATTTATCTTTTCTAAAATATTATTCTTCGCAAAACCACCCCTATCTGTCATCTTAATTCTTACAAAATAATTATATAATAATATTATTATGTAAGTCAATAACATTTTTATATTTACATACATTTGTTCTAGAATATATATTGAAAAATAGAATAACTAATTTTTAGCTATTCTATTTTTCAATATGTTTATTAATGAACTCTACATAATTTTAATGCTACTGTTTTACTTTTTTAAATGTGGGCTTAAGTCTAAATTAGTTCACAAATAGTTTTTAATTAAATTAGTATCAGTATTTTTTCACTTAATATGTTATTAGGCTTCATACTAGGATTAACAATGATTGCGACTTAAATTACATCTTTAGCTTTCTGACCTTAGGTTTCTCCTGCTTTTGTCCTCTATAGTATTTTCTAATTAAAGATTCAAATTTTGAGTCATCATCCATTATATCCATACCGCATTGATCTAAATATCTAAATATATTTTCCTTATAGGTTTGCATTTCAATCAACTCTTTACCAGAAAAAGTTTTATTAATTACATCTTCTATTTTTAGCCTTAATTTTTCACATCTTTCACGTTCTGCTCCTGCATATTCTTCATATGGAGGAAGTAACATATCTAAATTCAACCCAAAAATCATCACAAAATATCGCTTCTTTCTTTGCGCTATATATATTACTACATTTTTTTACTATTGTCAAATTACTATAGCAACGACAAAATATACAAACCCATTCAAATATACTTGATTATATTTAAATATTCGATTATAATAAAAATCATTATAATGAAAGGTAGATGATAACTAATATGTATAGTCAAAAAGAGATAATTGAAAGTGTGATTTATTTGAAACAGAAATTTACTGAAATTTCAAAGAAAGGATATAAAGGGAATATGCAATGGGTATTCTTCTATTGGAAGAACATTAGAAAATGAACTTGGTTTGGCAGAAAACGAATTTGGAATACCAGATTATGATGGCATTGAAATAGAAACGCGAAGAACATATAGTAAAAGTGCAATTACTTTGTTTAATGCTACTCCTGATGGAGATGAACTTTTCGAAATAGAAAGACTAAAAAATGCATACGGATATCCTTGCAAAAAAGATAGAAGATTTAAAGTTCTTTATGTAGAAGCATATGGTAATAAATCGATTTTTGCTGGTATTAAATACCAATATAAAATTGAGATTGATAGAGCCAAAGAAAAAATATATCTATGTGTCCATGATCGCAATAATAATATTATAGAAAGAAAAGTTTCATGGTCATTTAATTATATCAAAGAAAGATTATTGTTAAAGCTAAATTATTTGGCTGTAATAAATGCCTGAGATAAAAAAATTGATGGTAACGATTGTTATAAATATTATAAGGTTTCTTTTTACAAATTAATTAGTTTTAACAAGTTTATTGATTTGTTAGAAAATGGGACAATTAAAATAGTAATAAAAGTAGATATACATACAGGAAAAAGCAACTATGGAAAAACATACGATCATGGGTGTGGTTTTCCATTAAAGAAGAGAACTTAACAAAACTATTTAAAAAGTTAATTATATGAATGTTTAGCATGAGCATATGCCTTTCTTTTTTATAATGCAGAGGGGCAAGTTTGTATACAAGAAGCACTATGCTTGGGGCAAAAGAAAAAACCTTATAAAAGGTTTATTTTAGTCTATCTGGTCGGGAAGACAGGATTTGAACCTGCGACCTCTACGTCCCAAGCGTAGCGCTCTACCAAGCTAAGCTACTTCCCGATAAATGGTGGAGAATGAGGGACTCGAACCCTTGACCCTCTGCGTGCAAGGCAGATGCTCTAGCCAACTGAGCTAATTCCCCACGGACAATATAAATTATAACAATAATTTATATTGATGTCAATACTTTTTAATTAGTTTTGTTTAGTTTCTAATTAGTTTTGTTTAGTTTCATATACACTAACTTGTTTTCTATCTTTACCAAGTCTAGAATATTTAACATAACCAGAAATAGTTGAATATAAAGTATCATCAGTACCTCTTCCAACATTAGTTCCAGGATGTATTTTAGTTCCTCTTTGACGATAAATAATAGAACCAGCAGTTACATATTCGCCATCAGATGCTTTTGCACCTAATCTTCTACCAGCAGAGTCTCTTCCATTACTAGTAGATGATTGTCCTTTTTTATGAGCAAATAACTGTATATTAAATAACATTAATTTATTCATTATTTTCCTCCTTAATTTGTATGTTCTTAGGATATGCTTTTTCTAACTCTTTTAAGTTAAATATCATATTATTAATGATTTTAGTTGTTACTTCGTCACTTTTTAATACTTTAATATTTAGTCCATTCTTATCTTCATAAGATAAACTATTTTCATCTATTAATAAAGATGCATTAACCGAAGTTATTACTGTACTACTTACCGCAGCACATACAATATCTTTCCCAAAATCATCATATAAAGCATGTCCTTTGACGATGATATTTTTTATAATACCATGTTCTTTTGTTAGTTTTACTTTAATCATAAAACTCACCTACTTAATTTTCTTAATCTCTACCTTAGTATATGGTTGTCTGTGGCCTTTCTTAACTCTTGTAGATCTCTTATTTGGTTTGTATCTAAAGATTTTAATTTTCTTTTGTTTACCTTGTTTAACGATAACGCCTTCAACTTTAGATGAAACATAAGGATTACCTACAACACCACCAGCCATTAAAACTTTATCAAAAACAACTTTGTCTCCTTCAGCTCCTTCTAGTTTTTCAACATAGATAACAGAACCTTCAGCTACATAATATTGTTTTCCACCAGTTTCAATAATTGCTTTCATTTTCTTACCTCCTTACATATATTTTTAAGACTCACTCTTAAGGTGCTACATATGTAGTCTTCTTAACCTTTTCAATGTGGTTGAGTAATCAACTCGAGGTCTTCAAAACAATACAATTTTATCATAAAAATATTATCTAGTCAAATAAATTAATACTTTTTCTTAAAAAAATTCTCTAAATATTCTTTTTCTTCTTCTATTTTGCCATTATACTTAAAATAATGTCTTCTATTCTTATACATTTTATTCATATTATTTATTATTTTATCCTTCTTATAATTATATTTATAGAGATATCTTTCTAAGAGAAATCTATTATAAATAAAATTTAATTCTTTATAAAATTTATATATATTATTTAGAAGTACTCCTATTACCATAATAATACTATAATTCTTATCAAATATATTACTATATAAAAATATGACTATTGATATAAAGGATATGATTATTGTTAATTTATTAGCTAAATTATAATTAAAGTATTTAGATAGGATTAAGTTTACTATTTTAGAACCATCTAATGGAATAATAGGAATAATATTAAAAATAAGCATACTTTTATGATACAGATAAAATAAATTATATATATATTCTCTTATAATATTATTCTTATATAAAAAAAGAACTAACATAAAATACATAGATTGAAATATTAAACCAGATATAGCTACAACTATATCATTATTTATATTAGTATTTATTTTCTTATCTATTTTAGTTAATCCCCCATATGGATATATTATTATTTTATCAATTTTATATTTATAATATAAAGCAAGTAATGCATGACCCAGTTCATGAATTATTATTAATGAAGTAAATATTATTAAGTTAGAAAAATGACCTGTTAATACTAATCCTAAAGCAAGTATTATATATGTATAATGAAAATTTATTTTAGTTAATAAATTCTTCATAATCTAAATAATTATCATCCTTGCTAAAAACTAAATATAAGTCATTTGAAGTTTCTCCAATAAAAGTATTTTTTTCAATGTAATCATATAATTTTAAAGATGTATTTGATATATTTCCATACCAATAATATATACCATCTAATGATTCTATGATAATAGTATTACCATAGTGCTCTTTATATCCAATAAATACGACCATTCCTTCTTCTAAGGATGGCACTAAATAATTAGATTCTACTTCAAGATGAACGCCATCATAGTATTTTTCTTTTGATATATAATTAATCTTTTCATTAAAGACAAGAGAAGTATTTTCTTCTTTTATTTTAGGAAGAACTCCTCCTAAATATTTATTATAAAATTTTTTAATTTTCGTAAAAGATATACTATCACTATAAATATATTTATCAATAATATTCTTAAAATCAGTATTTGATTTATAAAATATAGCAATAGAAAGAAATAATACTATAACTACCATTGTTCTAATTAGCAATCCTTTTAAATAGTTCTTCTTAGGTTTAGGAGTACTTCTATTAATTATGTTTTGATACTTACTAGGATCTATTTCATTCATATTATCACCAGTAAAGTATATGTAATAAAAGAAAAAAAAAGAAGTATTTACTTTCTTTTTCCAAAAAATCTTTTCTTAGCCTTTTTAGAAACAACATCTATTTTTACTTCTTCCTCTTTTTTTGTATCTATTAATAACTCAATTTCTTCTGTTTTATCTCTAAATATAATTTTATCTTCTTCAGATAACGTATCAAAAAGATAACATATAAAACCTTTAATACTTGTTCCACCATTAAAGCATAAAGGTAATTCGGAAGTCATGAAATACTCCTCTTTTTCATTTTTTGATAAGAAAACTGGTTCATATCCTGCTTCTTTAAGGTACTCTATATCACTATTTGTCAAATTATCTTTTGGTTCATGATGCAATTCGCCATTTCTAATTACTTCTTCATATTTAACATATGGTAAAATTAATACCTTTTTAATATTCATATTATCCATGTTGTTCACCTCCCCTGAATACATTTTTTTATCATAAATAATGATTATTTTAAATATCTAATTTTTATATTATTATCAAATTCTCCTTCAAAGAAAATTGCTTTTATTTCCTTTGTATCATAAACAAGTACTAAGCTTCCTCTTTCAATATACATTTTAATTATATTATCAAAATCAGTAACTATTCTACTTATATATTCATTTTTCTTTCTTTCAATATCTTTTTTGGTAAATGATATATTAGTATTTTTATCTATTACAATTTCATTATCATCTATTAGAATATCGTCATTAAATATTTTTTCACAAATATACTCTTTAGTATAATTATATTTATTTAACAAGTCATCAGTAGTAAGTACTTTCATTGTTTTTAAATCAATATTAAATGTTATGATATAATTTCTCATATTATCATTATAAATATTCTCATCAAAGACAAATTCTATTTCGTAGTAGACTGATAAGATAGTATCATTTACTATTGTCTTAATCTTACTATTTACTGTATTTAAATTAGTATGTTCTACTTTTTCTATTTCATTATAATATCTTTTAATATAATTAATTATTTCTTCTTCTTCCTTAACAAAATCCTTAGTTAGATTTTCATCAATATTTTTAAATATAACTTTATCGACATTCGAAGTACCAAATACATCACTATAACTATCTAAAGTAACTGAAGATACCGTTATATAATCATTTACTTCATAATCTATATAAGTATTCTTTTCTTTAACTTCTTTATATCCTTGATACTCAAACAATTTATATAAAAATACTCCCATTAATATTAAAAATAGTCCACCACATAATACTAAAATCTTTGCTTTTTTATCACTCATAATAACCTCTTTTCTAAATATATTATAGTATAAAATTACTTAATTGTAAAGAACAAAACTGAATTAAAATTCAGGCCATCACCTCACGGTGATGTGATTTCTCCTTCTAAGACCAAGTATTCTTGCTTCTCCAGAGACTTAAAATCCGATAGTCGCTACCGTACTCTATACTAACTTAAGAGAAATTTTGTTCCTCCTAGATTTTTATTTTTTCTATCTTAATTAAATACTTCTTTCATATATAACTTTAGTCCTTCAAACATGATATTTATACTTGCATTAAAATCTCTATCTAAAGTATTATTACATTTATTACACTTATATGTTCTTTCACTTAGATTTTTATATTTTTTATCAACATTTTCGCATACACTACATGTTTGGCTACTTGGATAATAGGTACTTATTTGATAAAAATATTTACCTTTTAATTGGGATTTATAATTAAGTTGTCTTAGTATTTCACTAAATGATGCATCTGTAATTTCTTTAGATAAATCTTTCTTCATTATCATACTTTTAGTATTTAATCCTTCTGTACTTATAACATCATAATTATCAGTTATTTCTTTAGTTATTTTATGTAGATAGTATTTTCTAGCATTAGATAATTTTATATATAATATATTTAGTTTTTCTTTGCATTTATAGTAATTTTTACTTCCTTTTTCTTTTCTAGATAATTCTCTTTGTAATCTCTTTATTCTTTTTTCATACTTTTCTATATATTTATTATTATCATAGATACTTCCATCTGATAAAGTAATTAGTTTCTTTATTCCTAGATCTATTCCTACCACTTCTCTTACTTCTTTTTTAGTTATGTCTGGTACTTCTACCATAACGCTAACATAGTATTTATTATTTCTTTCTCTTGAGATAGTAGCATTTATTATTCTGCCATTTATTTTATCTAAATTACGATATCCTCTTATTTCTACTTCTTTTAGTTTAGGTAGTTTTATTACTCTTTTATTTAAATCTACCTCGATATTACAATAATTTTTATCTTTATATTTTCCATATATAGCACTAGTCATATAACTATTCTTATCATATTTACTTTTATATTTAGGATATCCAAAGTTATTATTAAAGTGTCTCTTTAGATTATCATCTAAATGAAATATTGCCTTTCTAATTATAATAGAATCTACTTCTTGTAAGAAAGGTTTTTCATATTTTAAATTATTTGTATAATCTTTAATATTAGTATAAGGAGTTTTATAACCAGCTTCTTTATTACGTGATAAATAGTAATTATATACAAATCTACTACAGCCAAAAGTTTTATTAATTAATTCTCTTTGATTATCATTTGGATATAATTTAAATTTATACGCTTTGTACATAACCATCACCCTCTCATACTTACAAAAAAAGTATATCAAATTCTACTAAAATAGTCAATATGTTTGATACAAATGTTCGCGAAATTTATCGTATTTATAAAAGCACTTTCCTTATAAATAAAAAGAATTCTTTTAAAAGAAAAAAAAGAAAAATAATTTTTTTCTTTTTAAATTCCCTTTTCATCAGGTGAAGCAATAATTAAATTAGATGGTTGTTTCGGACTAGCATCAAATGAAATCTCAACATTTCTTATAACTTCTTCATCAAAATTATCCCAAGCAGTAACCTTTACTAATAGCAAAACAGATTCTCCTGCTTTTAATGTCGACTTATTTCCCTCAAGGGTAGCAGTTATACTAAAATCCGAATTATTTATATCCTTAAATTGATTACCATCATTGTCCGAAACAGATACAGATATGTTATTAATAACCGCATATAAATAAGAACTCATATTAGTAATTGTATATTCAATAACCACATAATCACCTGCATACTGCAAATCAGTGATTTCAAAATTTGCTTTTGTAGGATCTTGAAGATCAATACCTGCAGTAACAGTAGCATTTCCTTCTTTATTTCCTTCTTTAGCATCTGTAAATCTAACATCAAAGTCCGCAACTTTAGATTTAGCAGTACCACTAATAGATAAACTAACGCCACTAACAGAGGCATAAACAACTCCAATAGATAATCCTAATAAAATAACTACCAAAAACCCAACTACACTTTTGCTTTTTTTCATAAACTCTTGCTCCCTTCAATCATAAATAATGTTATCATATTTTATTTTTAAAGTAAATAAGTTTACAAATATTTTAAATGAGTTTACACATTAAGTGTAAAGGAAAAAAATCTTTAGAAATCTAAAGATTTATATATTATTTACAAACATAGGGAGTATTTCTTTAAGTTTATCTTCTCCTGTCACCTCAGAAATAATCTTAATATTGTCATTTTCTTCTACTGTTACAAGCTTAAAATTATTCTCTATATCAGTTTCCATAGTATTTATCTTTGCAATATAATAATATTCAATATTATTATATAATACTTTATCTAAAACTAAATATTTTTCTCCATTACCCAAAGTAACAACTTTATCTACATTTAGCATTTTATCTATCCCCTTTAATTACTAGTCTCTGGAAAGCCCAAATTATCTTCACTATTATTTAAATTATCATTAATTACAGGAATATTAATATTCGGAAAATCACTAGTTTCTATCTTAGAATCAGATACAGGTATCCAAAAAGAATTACTATTTTCTCCATTATTATTATCTAATCTAGGTATTAGTTCATCTAAATTGTTATCTGCAACTTCACTATTTATTTCTTCATTATTATTTTCAAAAGAATTAGCACCTTCTACTGGAAGTTCACGATTTTCTTCTTTTTCTTCCGAAATAGTATTTAATTCACTTAAATCATTATTATTATCAGTAATTAAATCAAAATTGTAATCACTACTCATCGTTTCAGTGTTTAATTTTTTATTAACTTTGTCTCTTACACTTGCACCTTTTAATTTAGCAAGACCAACATTTAAAGTAGGTGGATAATCGTTAATAGCTACTATTTCATATGGATTATATTCTCTATTAACTATTTTATCTTCATTTTTTTCAAGAATATCAAGTGAATTAATTGATACATCAGTTTCTTTTTCATCATACTTATCAACTAAATTATATTCACTAAGTATAGCAAGTATTTCAGGTTCCTTAGTAATTTCTTCAAGTTCTTTTAATCTTTCTTCTTTAAAATCAATTCTACTTGTATAATTAGCTATATTATCAAGAATTTCTTTCTCGTTATTAAGTATTTTACCTTGTTCTAACATTACACTTTCAAAAGGAAGAAGGATATCACTTTCAACATTAATGCTCTTTCTTTCTTCAAACAAATTATTGATAACATCTCTCTTTTCAAGAATATCTTTAAATTCATCTTCAAAATTAATAACAAGTTTATATATCTTAAGAATAATTTCTCTATCCTTCCATAAAGAATAACTTTTACTAGCCTCTTCAATATAAGACTCATATTCATCATCCATACCACTAGATAATAAACTATTCACACTTTCTTTAGTAATATCTAGTGTTTCTTTTGTATCTTTAGCTTTCTTACTAACTTCACTTAAAATATCAATAATATTTTCTTCTTCAATACTACTATAATATTCATCAGAACTTACACTAGTAACAAAGGAAGAATAAAGCTCATCTTCTAATATTTTATTTTTTTCTAAATATTCATCTCTCTTTTTTTCTTCTTCATTAAGTTTTTCTACAAGATTTTCTTTATTCTCTTTTATATCTTCAATTTCTTTTGTTGTATCTAAGTATTTAGTAATATATTTAAGTCTTTCTTTCTTGTTATTAAGCTCCGATTCCGATACAATAAGTTGAAGATTCTTAATATATTTACCCGTAGTTCGATGAAAATCACCTGCTAGTGAACTTCTTTTTTCTAATCTATCTTCAAGCAAATTAATTAATTTTTCAAGTCTTTCTCTTTCTTTTTCCAAAGTTTCTTTAGGTGAAATAAGATCCTTTAATTCTTTTTGAAACTCTTCATTATAATAAGCATCAATCTTTTGAGCATATTTTTCATAGTTATCTACTACTTCTTCCGAAGTACCTTCGCCTTTTGCATTATCAAGTTTAATTCTCATTTCAAATATTTTACATAAATTTTGAAATGTTTTTATAGAGTTTCCTTCCATAGTATCTCACCTTCTTCTTTATTCTTTTTAGGAAGTTTTTCTTCTTCTATTAATTCTGGTTTTAAATTATTATTCTCAATAACTGGAATATCATCAAAATCATTTATATCAAATTTAACTTCCTCTTTAGCCTCTTCCTTTTTATCCTTAATATCTATATCATCAAAACTAATTGATAAATCTACTGGATTAGAACTTTCAACAAATAAATCTTTTGTTTTATCATCATTCCAAAAATCATTATCAACTTCTACTTCTTCGGTCATTTCTTCTAAAATACTTTTTTCCTCAGGCTCTATATTAGGTTTAACCTCATCTTTCTTAGGAAAAATATCATCTATAGTCATATTTTTAAATGGATTAGTATATTCTTCTTTTTTAGTGCCAATAACAGTATTATCTTGAAGTTCTTTAACCTTACTTAATCTTTCATGTTGTTCTTTCATTCTTGCTTCTTCAATTAGTTTTTGTCTTCTTCTTCTTGAAGCTTCTAATTTTTGTTCTTCAAGTAGTCTTGCCTGTTTTTCTTGATATTCTTTTTTCTTAGCAAGTTTAATCTGCTCTTCTCTAATTCTATTCTCATTCTTAACAAGTTCATCTAAAACAACTTTAAATTCTTTTGAAGTATTCTCATCTTCTAATACTGTCATTCTCTCTCTCTTAATAAGTCTTTCGCTCTTTAAACTCTCATAAGTATCAATATCTTGTTTTTGTAATCTAATTGTATTAAGTTCTTTAGATAATTCTTCATTAATTTCTCGATATAAATCACTTTCTGGTATTTCCTTTAAGATACTATCTATTTCTTCTCTCTTACGAAGTAGTGAATCATAGTCTTCAGTTTTCTTATCATATATTTTCATTAATTTTAAAGCATATAACTCTTCATGATATTTATTATATTCTAAAGTAACTTCCGATAAAATATTGTCACATTCAAGTATCATATAAGTATTATTAATATCTTTAGCACTCTTTAAGTTTTCTCTTGCCATATCAAGTGCATATTTCAAAGTAGTATGTTTTTCTTCAATATCTTTTTCATTAGAAGTAAGTCCATATAAATTAAGTTTTTCAAAAGCTTTATTAACTAAATCTTCTAATTTATTTTCTAATATATCATCTAGTCTAGTATTAGCCTTTACATTACGAGAAGCTTCACTAATCTTAATATCAAGTGATTTCATCTCATTCATAATCTTTTCTTGTTCTTCTTTATTTTTCTCATATGTTTCTATAATATCTAATCTTCTCTTAAATATTGTAAGTTTATCTTCCCCTAAAAAAGTTGTAAGTTCTACTAGTGAACCAGTTATCTTTTTGTGCTCACTCTTTCTCTCATCCAAATATTTTCTTCTTTCTTCAATAATACTAATTAATCTTCTAAGTCTAGTTTTTTCTTCTTCAAATGATGCAGCTTCTTCGCCAAGTACATGCATATATTCTTCTTCATACTCTGTATTCGTCTCTAATAAAATTTGTTTCTCAATCTTATCCAATTGATCACATATTCTTTCTCTTGTACTTTCATCTTTTGCTAAGTCTAGACTACTTAGAAACATATCATATTGTTTTAATCTTCTAACTACTTCTCTATTAGTATAGTTCACACTAAACCACCTCTAGTATAATTATAAATTTTTTGTCTCCTTTTGTCAATTACTATTTCTTATTTTCTTTTAATAAACCCCGATATAAATATTAGTATAATTAAAATATACATTATAATTCTAATATCATTAATAATAATAAATATCAAACTAAGAATACTACTAGTTAAACAAAAAATTATCTCACTTTCTATTAAATAACCTTTTACATTAGTACTATCTATATCATATAAATTCTCTGTAACTACAATATCATATACCTTTAGAAGTAGTCCTTCTAAAAATACTATAATAAGCATTATATATTTACTAAATATATTGAGTTTTAATATCAATAATATACATAATAATATATTAAAATATTTAAAGTATTTATTATCATCTACTTTTCTGACAAAGAAATAAGTAAATATACAAGAAGACAACCCTATTATAGAAGAAGTAATACCTACATATTTAATACTATTATTAATAAATAAAAAAATATATAATGGTTCTATTGATAAGAATATACTCTTACCTTGTTCTAAGATATAAAATATCTTCTTATTTATATTTATTTTATCAAATTTAATATTACTTTCTTCCTCTCCAATATCCATTTTAAGTATTGGAATAATACTAATAAAAGACACAATAATAACCATAATCGAAAGAAATAAAGTACTCTTGCTTTCTATATAACCTGATACTAAAGAAGATATAATAATAGCCATATTTGTATAAATAATAATATTACCAATATTATTCTTCTTTTTTTTACTTAAAGACTTAATAGCAAGATAATGTCTAATACTATGATAACTATATGTTCCTATACTATATATAATACTAAAGATAATTAAATTAAATATACTCATATTCATAATACTCATATAATAAAAACTAATACTAAATAATATACTAGATATAATTAAAAGATATTTAATATTAATTTTACCTATTAAATAAATAGTTAAAGTACATATAATACTACCTATAAAATAAAAAATAGAATAAAAAATAAATATATCTTTAATACTATATCCCATTTTATATAAAATAACTGAAGAAAAAACATTACCTATATTTCTAGCTAATGTAGATATTAAAATAAAATAATTATATCTTTTAATATTATTCATATCTTCACCATTAATATTATGTATTTTTTTAATTTTATGATACAATATATCCGAGGTGTTTATGTTTAAATATAGTCTAGATAATAAAAGATATCATACTCTTAATTATTATTTTAAAAATAAATTTAATTCTAAAGTATTTAAAGTAAGTTTAAATGCAGGTTTTACTTGTCCTAATATAGATGGAACCAAAGGATACGGTGGATGCATATATTGTTCTAAATTAGGCTCAGGAGAACATGGAGGTAATCCGCGTATTGATTTAACTACCCAGTTCTATGAAGTAAAAGAAGTAATTGATAAAAAATGGCCAAATAGTAAGTATATAGCCTACTTTCAAGCAAGAACTAATACTTATGCTCCTCTTGATATTCTAAAGAAAAAATATGAAGAAGTATTAAAAATAGATAATGTAATTGGATTATTTATTGCAACTAGATGTGACTCAATAACTGAAGATACTCTAGATTACTTAGAAGAACTAAGTAAAAGGACCTTTCTTACTATTGAACTAGGTCTTCAGTCAATCCATGAATCAACATCTATTCTAATTAATAGAGGTCATACTCTAAAAGAATTTGATGACATGGTAAAAAAATTAAGAAAAAAGGGTATTAATGTCGTTGTTCATATCATTAATTCCCTTCCATATGAAACTGAAGAAATGATGTTAGATACCGTAAGGCACTTAAATACTTTAGATATTCAAGGAATTAAGATACATATGTTAAATATAACAAAAGATACTCCAATAGAAAGAATGTATTTAGATAATAAGTTTAAATTATTATCTAAAGAAGAATATATCGATATTGTTATAAAACAGTTAGAAATACTAAATCCCAAAATAGTAGTCCATCGAATAACATCAGATCCTGATAAAGATACTTTAATAGCCCCAGAATGGTTACTAAAAAAATTCTGTGTTCTTAATGATATCGATAAAGAAATGGTAAAAAGAGATACATATCAAGGTAAATATTATAAAGATTCTTTATAGAAGGATCTTTTTTTCTTTACGCTTCGCTAACAGTTTATTTGTTTCACAAATAAACATACTAGTATTAGATTATTCCTTTATTAATATCTTACACTAATACATATTCTTTAGATTTAATCCTTTTATCACTACAGTACTCCATAATAAATTTATTGCTCTTATCACAAAAACAAGTTTATTTTGACTTTTAACACTGTCTAATATTAGTCTAATAGAAATTTAACGTTCTCCTATTTTTTTAATTATTTCATAAGTTTTTAATATATAAATTTTATCTGATAGCTTATTAAAAAAAATTTGAGAAGTATCAATAGTCTTATTCATACTTATTAATTTTTGATTTTTTGTAATTAATTCCATATTTTCAATAAGAATTTTTGAAAATCTAGAATCATAATTATTAAATATAAAATTATCAACAGAATTATACATTAGTATTTTTGCTGCATTAATAACCCCTATACCATTAATGCCTTTAATATTATCGCTTTTATCTCCAACTAATGATTTAAATAAAACATATTGTTTTGGCAATATACCATATTTTTTAATAACTTCATCTTCAGAAAATAAAATACCCTTTTTTCCCCTAGGAACATATAAAAATATATTATTATCTACCAATTGTATGAAGTCAGAATCAGTAGAAACTATGATATATTGATTACCCTTATTCCTAAATATTATTGATGCTATATAATCATCAGCTTCATTATTTTCAACTTCTAAATACGAAACTTCTAAATATTCTAAAGCTCTTTTTATTAAAGGCAATTGAGAAAATGGATTTTCTTCTTCTGGAACATTTGTATAATCAATTCTATTTTGTTTGTAATTCAAATCAATTTTCAAGTTGTTATCTTTACTAGTTTGGCTATCAAAAATTACAATCAATGAATACGGTTTAAATTCATCAACAATTTTTTTTAAACTACCAATAAATCCAATTAGTCCTCTTATCTCTTTTCCTTTAGTGTTTTTTATAGAAGATGGTATTCCATAAAACATTCTAAACAACAAATTATGGCCATCTATTAAAACAATTTTCTTCATAAAGTAATCCTTTCTAAACCAAAAGATAGATATGATTAGATCATACCTATCCCTAGGCCCTAGTCCAAAAGACCAATAGTTTAAATTATTATAGTAAAACAATATAAAACAAAATATAATTAAAAATCTTTATATTAATCTTAATATATCATTAAATGTAACAAATATCATAAGAAGCATAAGAAAGGCAAATCCTATTCCATTAACCATTGCTTCTACTTTTACTGGAACTCTTTTTCTTCTTATCTTTTCAATTATTAAGAATACTACTCTACCACCATCAAATGCAGGAAATGGTAGTAAATTAATAAATCCTACATTAATTGATAAGTATGCCGTTAAATATAATAAATTTGATAGTCCTGCTTTTGATTCTTCCGATACTATTGTATAAATACCAATAGGACCAGATAAATCTTTAACCGAAGCTCTACCACTAAATAACTGTTTAATAGTAGTAAACATAAGTTTATATAAACTTAATGTAGTCTCACCAGCATATTTAATAGATGGTATAAATCCTTTATTAACTTTTGTATCTAATGCAATACCAATAACATATTTATCCTTTCCATCTTCTCCTACTACCTTATCAGGAGTTACTCTAACCGTTCTTTCTTTACCATTAGTATCCTTTAATACAAATTCCATTTCTTTACCTTCACTTGTCTGAAGATATAATTGTATTTCACTAAAACTAGATATTTTATCACCATCAATACTAACGACAGTATCACCTTTTTTAATACCAGATGCTTCCGCAGGCATACCAAGAGTAACATCACTAACTATTGGTTTAGTCGTGGCACTACCATATATTAAAGCCATTACAAATAACAATAGAAAAGCAAATATAAAATTATTCATAACCCCTGCAACCATAATTAAAAATCTTTGCCATACCGGTTTTGAATATAATTTTCTCTCTTCTGGTATCTTACTATTATCATCAGCATCTTCTCCGGCAAGTGATACAAATCCTCCAATTGGTATTAATCTAATGCAATATTCAGTCTCTCCCTTTTTCTTTTTAAAATGTAAGAGTTTTGGCCCCATACCAATAGAAAACTCATATACATATACACCAAACATTTTTGAAAAGATAAAATGTCCAAATTCATGAACCAAAACAATAGCCCCAAGTATTAATATAAACCATATTATTCCCATCTTAATTCCTCCTTAAAACAATAACATCATTATCATTAATCCAAGTGATACAAATATAACACTATCAAATCTATCTAAAATACCACCATGACCAGGTATTAAATTAGAGTAATCTTTCTTACCAAAATATCTCTTTATACTACTAAATACTAAGTCACCTACTTCACTAAGTACAGTAAGTATAAATGACATAATAATCGTATTAATAAGAGTCATATCATTTATAACAGTATAATAGTACATACTACCAATAAAAGTACCCATTAAAGTTCCTATAGTGCTACCTTCAATTGTCTTTTTAGGACTTATCTCTGTAAATTTATGCTTACCTATTAACATTCCCCCAATATAAGCATATGTATCAGTAATAAAAGAAATAATAAAAATATATATGCATTTATAAATACTATCTGCTCTCATATTAATAATTGTCATAAAAGAAAAAGCCATAAAAAAGATAATACCTAAAAAATAGAACGCATCATTAATATTATACTTATCTCTATCATCATAAAAGATAATAGGAATAATTAAACAAAGTATTGGAAGAACAATAAGTACTTTTATATCTATCTTATAAAAAATATTATTAAGTAAGAACAAACATAAAAATACATAAGAAATCCCCTTAATAAAAGTAATATTCTTTTTCTCATATTTAATATCAATTAATTCTTTTAATCCAAGAAGAGATGCTCCTGTCATAACAAGGGAAAATACTTTAGTTCCTAGTATGGCTCCTATTAAAAGTATAGATACAACAATTATAGCTCCTAATATTCTTTTCTTCATATCACACATCCTTTAACTAAGCTATCTTATAATCATCTTCTAATGAGAAGATAACATTTTCTTCTATCCAGTTCTTTCTAGGTTCTACCGCATCTCCCATAAGAACTGATACTCTCTTCTCTGCAAGTGCTCCATCAATTATATTAACTTTAATTAGCTTTCTCGTTTTAGGGTCCATTGTCGTTTCCCATAATTGCTCAGCATTCATTTCACCAAGTCCTTTATATCTTTGAACTCTATATCCCGTCTTACCCTTAGTTAAGTCTCTTAGCTCTTCATTCGTCCAAGCATATTCATGTTTACCACCATGACTTACTTTATATAAAGGAGGCATAGCAATAAATAGATGACCTTCTTCAATTAAAGGTTTCATATACCTATAAAAGAATGTAAGAAGTAAACACTGAATATGTGCTCCATCATCATCAGCATCGGTCATAATAACTACTTTACCATAATTAATATCTTTAACCGTAAAGTCAGTTCCAACTCCTGCTCCTATCGTATAGATAAGTGTATTAATTTCTTCATTCTTAAAGATTTCTTCCATTCTTGTCTTTTCCGTATTTAAAACCTTACCACGAAGTGGAAGAATAGCTTGTGTCTTTCTATCTCTTCCTTGCTTAGCACTACCACCAGCACTCTGTCCCTCTACTATAAATAATTCTTTTTCACTAGCCTTTTTACTTTGAGCCGGAGTAAGTTTACCAGATAAAAGCCTTTCCGTCTTTTTACCTTCTTTACCTTTTCTTGATTCTTCTCTTGCTTTTCTCGCAGCTTCTCTCGCTTCTTTACCTTTAATAGCTTTACCAACTATTTTCGTAGCTACTACTTTATTTTCTTCTAAAAAGAATTTAAGTTTCTCTGTTGTAATAGCCTCTACTATTGGTCTAGCCTGCGGAGTACCAAGTTTAGCTTTCGTCTGTCCTTCAAACTGAAGTAAATCCTCAGGTATTTGCACTGATATAACCGCAGTTAATCCTTCTCTTACGTCTGAGCCATCAAAAGTCTTATCTTTACCCTTAAGTAAATTATTAGTCTTAGCATAATCATTTAATACCTTTGTAATAGCAGTCTTAAAGCCAACTTCATGCGTACCACCATCGGTAGTCTTAACGTTATTAACAAAAGATACGATATTCTCAGAATAACTATCCGTATATTGAAGTGCTACTTCGACATTAATCTTATCTTTACTACTATTAAAACATAATACTTTATGTAAAGGATCTTTACTTTCATTTAAATATTCACAAAAAGCTTCAAGTCCATTCTCATACATAAACTTTTCACTTTTTCCTTCTATTTCATCTACTACCTCAATCGTAAGTCCACTAATTAGAAAAGCACACTCTTGCATTCTTTCACATATCGTACTAAAACTAAATGTAGTCGTAGAAAAAATACTAGGATCAGGTTTAAATTTAACCGTAGTACCAGTTCTATTAGTATCTCCTACTCTTTTTAAAGGAACTACTACTTTACCACCATTTTCAAACTTAATATAATATTCTCCGCCATCTCTTCTCGTAACGACTTCCATTACACTACTAAGAGCATTAACAACAGAACCACCAACACCATGAAGTCCTCCGGATACTTTATATCCACCTTCACTAAATTTACCACCAGCATGAAGTACTGTATAAATAACTTCTGGTGTACTCTTACCAGAAGAATGCATACCTACTGGTAATCCTCTTCCTTTATCTGTGACACTAACACTACCATCTCTATGTAATACTATCTTTAAATGATTACCATAACCATTTAAAGCTTCATCAATAGAATTATCTACTATCTCCCATACAAGATGATGAAGTCCTCTTTTATCCGTAGACCCAATATACATACCAGGTCTCTTTCTAACAGCCTCTAATCCTTCTAATATCTTAATCGAACTCTCATCATAAGTCTCTTTTTTTGCCATATCTATCACATCCTATTAATTTCCATACTAATTTTATCACAAAACTTCTTTATCTTCAAGATACTTGTCACTTTATTTGACATATTTATCTGATTATTCAGTAAAAATGTTACATAAATTACGGCTTATTTTTCAGAAGAAATGTTACATATATAAAATAAATTATCCTATAGCTAATTTTCAGTAAAAATGTTACATCTTTTTTCTTTACTTGTTTAATATTGTCTTG
>ODAI012147259.1_pt1 | contig 42981 bp, 28 predicted proteins | sample 1539321 | NCBI WGS metagenome assembly ODAI01 (sample SAMN02144231, study PRJEB22623) | gut metagenome | biome: sheep rumen | host: Ovis aries | place: New Zealand
TAGTGGATATAACCGGGATTCTTTCCGTCAGAACTGCTTTTCATGATGTTGCCGCTCTCGACAAACGTGCGCTCAACATAGCCGTGGGTCGAGGTGGACTTTTTTGACATATGGTTGTAGCCATAATCTAAAGACATGACTGCTTTACCCAACTGCGTCGTCAGATAGGCCCCCAGTCCAGGATTGTTGAGCGTGCTGTAGCTGCCCGTCACGCTTCCTGTTACTCCAGCCATTTTCCTGGCATCCATCATCACGATATTCAGGATAGCGTTCACACCTTCGGCATCCTCACGTGCACCAGGTTCGGTGATGACTTCAATGCGCTTCACTGATGATGCGGGCATGGTTTTAAGGATTTCCTTGGCATTCTTTGTCAGGCTGGGGTCGAGGTGTCCGTTTTTATGAATCTTATAGTTTGAATTGCCTCTTACAAGGATGTTGTCTTCTCCATCGACAGTCACCATTGGCACTTTACGAAGCAAGTTGAGCACGTTCTCTGTCTTCGACCCCTCATCAGCCTGTACGTCATAGCCTATGCGGTCAATTTCTTGTTTGATGAGTTGGCGCTGTGCTGTGACTTCAATTCCGTCGAGTTGTTTGTTCCACGTCACCGAGTCTTTTTGGACGAGGGTGCTGTCTGTTTGTGCATAAGCATTTGGTGTGCAAATGATGAGCAGGATGGTGAAGGACAGGTGTCGCGTTTTCATTGTCAAGGGGGATTGTCGTTGCGGGATGATTAAAGCATGCAGGTGCCGTCGCCTATGGATATTTGCTGGGGTAGGGGCATAAGTCGACGAGGTGCCAGGGTCTGCTCCTTGCTTCTGGTGGATTGCAGCCATGTCTCGACGAGGATGATGTCACACAGCCGTCCATGGGTGGGGGCCTCTTTGATGGCAGCGGCAGAACCTCGCTTCAGTAATTTGATCTCTTTGATATCGTCGGAGTCGAGCCTGTTGAAGACATCCCTGCTCACGATTTTCCCATCGATTTTGTAGATGATGGCGTCATCCTTTTTCTCCGTCAGATACTTGATGACGCCATCCTTGCCCTCGTTGTTGGCCACAACGAGCGGGCGGTTGGAGGCCTGGTGCAAACCGTTATCAGAACTTGCCACGAAGAGTCGCATCCAACTGTCAGAAGTGATCATGGTGCTGGGTGTGGATGGGTCATTGCTTGCGACGATTGTCCTTGTTTCCGTTTCCGGCAACTCCACCTCAGGTGTCTCTATATCAGCCGGGATCGACTCTTGCTCTTGTTCGTTCAGAACCAATAACGTTTGTCTCTGTGATGCGGCAAGGTCTTCTTCCACCTCTTTATGACAGATTTTTGGATCCTCTGTGGGCAGAGAGGGATAGGTTGTCGTTTCTGGTGTGGGTCTGGATGTGATGGTGGCGATATGCCTTGCCTCGTGTTCTCCTGTCGGAGATACTTTAGCCCCCTTGGGGAGTAAGAAGACAGCAAGGACGGCAGCTGCGGCAATGGATGCAGGCCATAAGAAGCGGATGGGGCGCAGGTGTCTGACGCTTTTCGGCGAAGGTGCTTTGGGGGCCATCAACATGTCGAATTGGTCCTCTTTGTCTGAGGATAGCAGGTCGCTTTTGCCGTGATATGTTGTAGAGACGATGAGTGCTCTCACTTCTTCCTCCTCTGGAGAGAGCGTGTCGTCGGCATGGAGATAATAGTTCAGGAGTAGCTTTTCCTCTTCGATGGATGTTTCAGCGTCAAGATATTTCCTGATCAGCTGCAGCCGTTGTTCCCTGTCTTTCATCTTTATCATTTTCCTTTCCTCCTTAAGTTTAACGTTGTCATCAGTTGCTTTCTTCCTGCGCAGATCATTGTCTTCACACTGGTTGGCTTTGTGCCGCAAGCCTCAGCAATTTGCTCCATCGACATGCCTTCGCTTCGCATGATGAGCATTCTGCGTTGTGTGTTTGGCAACTTGGCCAGTGCTTGGTTGACGATTCTCTCGGTGTCATGCGCAATGACTTGATGGTCGGTCTGCGTCGAAGCGTAGGCTTGGATTTCTTCCCCAATAATGCTGTGCTGGGTCCCAGCTTGCTTTAAGATGTCGATGCAGACATTCTTGGCGATTTTGACGGCCAGCGCCTCATGGCTATGATACTCGCTCAATTTGTCACGCAGAAGCCATAGTCGTAGCAGTGTTTCCTGCACGGCATCCTCAGTGTCGTATGCCAGTTCCTGTTGGTCGAAGAAATTCCGGCACAGGGAAATGAGCATCGGACGAACGGTTTTCACTATGTTTTGAAAGTCGTCTTTCATGTTTGTCTCTGTCATAATGACGAGTGAGAACCGAAAAGGTAAACTAAAAAAATGAGCCCTCCTAAAAAAATCGGATGAATCGATTCGCATATCAAGGGGGCTGTCCCTGGCTTGATGCTCATTGGGGAGCTGGCTATAGGCTACAAGCAGGGCGTGTCGTTCGGGTGGATTGGAAAAGGATGAAAATGAAAATAGGGAATCTTCAATCGAAGATCCCCTATTGGACAGAGTTGCGGAGGCAGGACTCGAACATGCGACCTCCAGGTTATGAGCCTGGCGAGCTACCAACTGCTCCACTCCGCGATGTTTTCTTATTTGCGGGTGCAAAGGTAGCGCTTTTATTCCGTACAGCCAAATTTTTCCTCGATTATTTTCTGTTTAAGCCTGCATTTTCCCAAAAACTGCGCCTTTTTATGTTGTGAAACTTCAAAATTGTACAAAATAACTCCATTGCATTGAGTATATGCCAGTGATTGTACGGCTTTTTCTTTCTTTGCCGACAGCTTCGTTTTTTTCTTCGATTATGCTTCTTTTCACGTTTTTTAGCGTATGAGACCGCTTTTCTACGCTATAAATTTGTTCGATTCAAAACATTTGACTAATTTTGCACACGCATCAAGTAATGTGCAAAATTTGGAGGTTATCATGTCAATATCAAAAACCAGACAGAAATTAGTGGATGTGGCCAGACAGCTTTTCGCCAAGAAAGGACTGGAGAACACGACGATGAATGACATCGCTGTCGCTTCTGGTAAGGGGAGAAGGACGTTGTACACCTATTTTAAAAGTAAGGAGGACATCTACTCGGCTGTCATCGCCTCTGAATTGGAGCGGCTGTCGGACAAACTGGACGAGGTGGCTGCGAAAAAAATACGCCCTCAAGACAAGATCATCGAACTCATCTATACCCATCTCAGCATGATCAAGGAGACCGTGGTGAGAAACGGTAACCTGAGAGCGGAGTTCTTCCGCAATATCTGGATGGTAGAGAAAATCAGGAAGAATTTTGACGAGGACGAGATAGAACTCTTTCGTAAAGTCTACGCCGACGGAAAGGCCGATGGGGAGTTTGACATCGAGAATGTGGAACTGGTGGCCGATATCACCCATTATTGCATCAAGGGACTTGAGGTGCCCTATATCTATGGCCGCCTTGGCCACGGATTGACTGAGGAGACGAGCAAGCCGCTGGTGGCTAAGGTGGTTTATGGGGCCTTGGGAAAAAGTCTGCTCAAATAGATTCCCTACTATCTGCCGCCGGTCTTGATACGGCATGGTTTGACATTCGAAACAGAACATTCATTATAAAAATTTTTTAACAAAGATTATGGAATTACTAAAAGGAAAAACTGCATTGATCACAGGTGCAGCACGTGGAATCGGAAAAGCTATCGCACTGAAATTTGCCGCTGAGGGCGCCAATGTAGCCTTCACCGACTTGGTTATCGATGAGAACGGAAAACAGACCGAAGAAGAAATCGCTGCTTTCGGGGTGAAGGCCAAAGGGTATGCCAGCAATGCTGCTGACTTCGCTCAGACCGAGGAGGTCGTGAAGCAGATCCATGCTGATTTCGGCCGGATTGACATTCTCGTCAACAATGCAGGTATCACCAAAGACGGACTGATGCTCCGTATGACAGAGGCACAGTGGGACGCCGTCATCAATGTTAACCTGAAGTCGGCCTTTAATTTCATCCATGCCTGTACACCGGTCATGATGCGCCAGAAGAGTGGTTCGATCATCAATATGTCATCTGTTGTCGGTGTCCATGGAAATGCCGCTCAGTGCAACTATGCCGCATCGAAAGCAGGTCTAATCGCTCTTGCCAAGAGTATCGGACAGGAGATGGGCAGCCGTGGCATCCGTGCCAACGCCATCGCTCCGGGATTTATCGACACCGCCATGACCCAGGCACTTTCCGAGGACATCCGCAAGGCGGGGATCAACAAGATGCCTCCCCGCAGGGGTGGAACGGTTGAGGATATCGCCAATGTGGCCACCTTCCTCGCCAGCGACATGTCTTCCTATGTCTCCGGACAGGTGATCCAGGTCGACGGCGGCATGAACATGTAGTGTTGGCGGCGCATGAAAGTTCTCTACGAGGATAATCATATCATCATCGTCTCCAAAGCAAGCGGCGAGATCGTGCAGGGCGACAAAACCGGCGATGAACCACTTTCCGAGATGGTGAAAGCATACATCAAGAAGGTGCACGACAAACCGGGGAATGTCTTCCTCGGTGTCGTGCATCGTCTCGATAGGCCGGTCAGTGGGGTGGTGGTGTTTGCCAAGACCTCAAAGGCTCTGGCCAGACTCAACGCGATGTTCCGCGACGGCGAGGTGCACAAGACTTACTGGGCCATCGTTCAGGGACGACCACCGATGGTTGAGGCCACTGTAGAGGGGTGGCTGACGCGCAACGAGCAGCAAAACAAGAGCTACATGCACCAGAGAGAAGTGCGTGGCGCCAAGCGTGCGGTCTTGGAATACAAGATGATCGCTGCCTCCGACAGATACTCTCTCCTGGAGGTGAGGCTGCTCACGGGCCGGCATCATCAGATCAGGTGCCAACTGGCTTCCTTGGGTTGCCCGATCAAGGGTGATCTCAAATATGGGGCGAAGCGTTCCAATCCCGACGGAAGCATTTCCTTGCTTGCCAGGAGGGTGGAGTTCGTGCATCCCGTCTCCAAGGAGCCGATTGTGGCAGAATCCCCAATACCGCAGGATAATTTGTGGCGTGAAATCACAGAAAAATCCTAAAAAAGTTCGTCTTGACGTTTTTTTCGGACGATGTGTCACCTTTATTGCCAAAAATTTGCTTACTTTGCAGCACCAATGCGTGAGTAGACCATGAAGAAGGTGTTGAAATGGGTGGCTATCGTCATCTTGACGCCCATTGTGCTTTTTCTGCTGCTGTTTGTGCTTCTTTACTTGCCCCCCGTGCAGAATTGGGCGGTGAAGAAAGCGGCTGCGTATGCCTCAGAGCAGACGGGCATGGACATCTCGGTCGGACATGTGGCACTCCGCTTCCCACTCAACTTGACGCTTGAGGAAGTGAAAGCCATCAAAGACAATGACTCCATTCCCGGTGTGCGCGACACCATCGCCGATGTCGGCAGGGTATTTGTCGACGTGCAATGGAAACCCTTGTTGAAAAAACAAGTCGAGATCGATGGCCTGGGTTTGGAGAAAGTGAAACTCAATACCAACGGCTTTATTCCCGATGTGAGGGTGAAAGGAAACGTGGAATCGCTCAACTTGGAGTGTCACGGGGTGGATCTCAAAAACTCTTTGGTCAATATCGACAAGGCACAACTCGACAGTGCCCGGTTGGAAATTTGCCTGTCCGACACCGTGCCTCCGGATACGACGGAGACAGAGAATGACTGGCGCATCCGGTTGCAGCAGCTCCAGATCTCCCGTGCCGATGTCACCGTCAGGTTGCCAGGCGACACCATGCAGGTGCAGACATACTTCGGCGATGCCAAAATCAAGGATGGTGATTTCAATTTGGCCGACGGTGTTTACAAAGTGGCCAGCCTCGACTGGAACGGAGGGCGGCTGCGCTACGACGACCGTTTCGCACCGCATGTCGACGGACTCGACACCAGTCATATCGACTTGAATGACATTCACCTTGGGGTAGAATCCATCTCTTACGGCGATTCCAAACTCAATCTGACTGTCAGTTCCTGCTCACTGAAGGAGAAAAGCGGCATTCAGGTCGACCACCTCTCGGGCACGGTGGCACTCGATTCGACGACAGTGCGCCTGCCAGACCTGCACCTTGAGACACCTGACTCTAAACTCTCGGCCAGCATTGATATGGACCTCAACTCCTTCGACGAGAAAAATCCTGGAAAACTGTATGCGGATGTCGACGGGGCTTTCGGAAAGCAAGACCTGATGCGGTTCATGGGTGACATGCCGAGCGACTTCGTGCGGAAATGGCCCAACCAGCCGCTTTATCTGAAGGGTAAGGCAAGGGGGAATATGAACCGCATGGAACTCAACGGAATGAATGTGTCGTTGCCCACCGCTCTGCAGTTGAAAGCCGATGGATATGTCAGCAATCTCAACGACATCGACCATCTCAAGGCTGATGTCGATGTCAAGGGGTCTACTGGAGACCTCGGCTTCCTTACCTCTCTGCTCGATAAATCGGTCACCGACCAGGTCGCCATACCCCGCGACATCGCCTTGGATGGCAACTTGAAGGTCAACGGCCATCAGTATGGGGCCGATTTCACCGCCTCGCAGGGTGGAGGAAAGGTCAAAGCCCGTGTGGCGCTGGACTCTGATGTGATGAAATACTCGGCCACGGTGGATGCCGACCGTTTCCCGCTTCAGCATTTCCTGCCCAAAATGGGACTCAGCCCGCTCACTGCACATATTGAGGCCGATGGGCAGGGCATGGACTTCATGTCTCCTTCCACCTCGCTGAGGGCCAAGGCGCGAATCGGGAAATTCCGTTACGACCAGTATGACCTGGATGGCATGACGGCCAACGCCATCTTGTCGAAAGGGGTGCTCAGTGCCGATATCGACAGCCACAACCCGTTGCTAGACGGAAAAATCTCTTTTGATGCGCTGATGAACTCCAAGCGCCTGAAGGGTACGTTCGCTTGTGACCTCAATACGGCGGATTTCTATCGTCTGCGTCTTTTTGATACACCATTCACGGCCTCAGGATGCGCTCATCTCGACATCGATACCGATTTCGACGATTTCTACAAAGTGCAGGGGTCAATGAGCGACATGAGGTTTACATACAAGAACACGTACTTCAGGCCTGACGACCTGACTATGGATGTGCTGACACGGAAAGATACGACTTACGCCAAGGTGGAGAGCGGTGATTTCGTGCTCGATATGAGCGGTAAGGGCGGATACAAGAAAATGCTCTCGCAGGTCAGCAACTTCACTGATGAGCTGACCCGCCAGATGAAAGACAAGCACTTCGACCAGATGACCTTGCGTGACAAACTGCCCGATGCCAATATCTACCTTTCAAGCGGGCATGAGAATTTCTTCGTCGATCTGGCCGCCGAGGAGGGCATCTCTTTCGACCAGCTCTACGTCAACATGAATTCCTCGCATGTGGATGGGTTGAATGGACATTTGCAGGTGGGCAAACTGGTCTACGACAGCATCAGTATCGACAGCGTCAGATTCGCAGTACTGACCGACAGTACCGGCTTCAAATACAACGGACAGGTGCGCAATGCACCCGGTCATCCGCAGTATGTCTTCAATGCGTTCTTCGACGGGTCGATCATCGAAAAAGGAGCGACAGTCAATGCGAAGCTTTACGATGCCGATGAGAAACTGGGATTCAAGTTGGGTGCCATGGCTTCTATTGAGCAAAATGGAGTGAGAGTCAATCTCACCGACAAGAATCCTGTCTTGGGCTATAGCTCCTTCCATGTCAATGATGGCAATTATGTATTCATGGGTGACGACAGACGGCTGTCGGCCGATTTGAAACTGAGGTCGGATGACGGCACGCACATCCAGGTCTATACTAACGATGACAATCTGGAGGCCTTGCAGGACCTCACGGTCAGCGTGGGCAAGATGGATATCGCCCAGATTTTGTCGATGATTCCTTACATGCCCAAGGTGGAGGGTATTCTTGATGGCGACTACCATTTGGTTCAGACTCCTGACAACATTTCGGTGTCGAGCTCCACCATGGTCAAGAATCTCGCCTATGAGGGCGTTGGTATGGGCAACCTGGGGACTGAGTTTGTTTATATGCCTAATGACGATGGGTCGCACCACGTAGACGCCGTGCTATTTAGCGACAACGTCGAGGTGGGGATGCTGTCGGGCACTTACAAACCGGAAGGCGAGGGTCATCTTGACGCCAAACTCACGATGAACCAGACGCCGCTGTCGATCATCAACGGTTTCATCCCCGACCAGATAGTTGGCTTCAAGGGGTTAGCCGAGGGTGAACTCTCGGTCAAGGGCAGTCTTTCAAAGCCGGATGTCAACGGTGAGATTTACCTCACCGACACCTATATCATGAGCCTTCCATACGGTGTGGAGATGCGTGTGGCTGACGACCCGGTGAGAATTGTGGGAAGCAACATCCTCTTCGAGAACTTCGAGGTGAAAGACCACAATGACACCCCGCTCAATATTTCGGGCTATTTCGATTTCTCCGACTTTGACAATATGAAACTCGACCTGAGGATGCGCACACGCGACTTCATGGTGATCGATGCTAAGGAGAATGTCAAGTCGGAGGCTTTCGGCAAGGCTTTTGTCAATTTCTTCGGTACGATGCGAGGCCCGCTCGATGCCATCAGCATGCGCGGACGGCTTGACGTGCTCGGTGCCACCGACATGACCTACGTGCTGCGCGACTCGCCCCTCACTACCGACACGCGTCTGGATGAGTTGGTGAAGTTCGTCAATTTCAATGACTCCATCCGTCCGGCGGTGAGCCGCCCCGTGCTCTCGGGCTTCAATATGGATCTCACCATGAGTGTCGACGAGTCGGCCAGGATCAAGTGTGACCTGAATGCAGACCATTCCAATTATATCGACCTCAACGGTGGAGGGAATCTCAGAATGCAGTACAATAGCATCGACAACCTGCGGCTCACCGGCCGGTATGTGCTCAGCAATGCAGAGATGAAATACTCGCTGCCGGTCATTCCGCTCAAGACATTCACCATCGAGGATGGAAGCTATATCGAGTTCAGGGGCGACCCGATGAACCCAACCTTGAACATCACTGCCACCGAGTCGCGTAAGGCGGTGGTGGAGGATGAGGGGGGGGGCACCCGCAGCGTGGACTTCAATTGCGGCGTGGTCATTACGCAGACGCTCAATGACATGGGCCTGGAGTTCATCATCGAGGCGCCGGAGGATGTGACGATCGGCTCACAGTTGGCAAGCATGACCAAGGAGGAACGGGCGAAAGTGGCTGTCACCATGCTCACCACAGGTATGTTCCTGGCCGACGGCAACACCAGCGGGTTCACCATGAATGGCGCTCTCAGCTCTTTCTTGCAGAGCGAGATCAACAATATCACGGGCAACGCCCTACGCACACTCGACCTCTCAGTCGGTGTCGATAATGCTACCGATGCCTCGGGTGCTATGCACACGGACTATTCATTCAAGTTTGCCAAACGATTCTGGAACAACCGTTTGCGTGTGGTTTTAGGGGGCAAGGTGTCTACCGGGTCGGATGCCCAGAACCAGTCGTTCTTCACCGACGTCGCTATGGAGTACCGCCTGAGCACCACGTCCAACAAATACCTCAAGCTATTCTACAAACGCGACTCCTACGACTGGCTTGAAGGTCAGATCGGTGAATATGGCGGGGGCTTCCTCTGGCGCAGGAAAGTGCAGCACTTCAAGGATCTCTTCCATTTCAAGAATGATAACGCCACCACACTGCCACCGCAGCGTAGGGAAACGCCTCGCACCGACTCCATAAGATCCGACTCAACGATGATCAGAAACAGGCATGAGAACAACAAAGATTGACATACTGGCAGGCTTCTTGACCATGATGATCCTGGCGGCTTGCTCCACGACGAGCGGGGTGCCTGAGGGCGACCGCATGTATACGGGCATCGACAAGATCACCTATTCCAATTACGAGAAGAACGACCATTTCTATTCCACGCAGGAAGAGGTGGAAGCGGCTCTCAATTGCCCGCCCAACGGTAGCCTTTTCGGCAGTTCGAAATATCGCTGGCCTTATCCTCCAAGTCTGTGGATATGGAACAAGTATTCTCAGAAAGAAACCAAATTCGCGGAATGGATGACCAAATCCTTCGGCAAGGCTCCCGTGCTGATGAGCAACGTCAATCCGGAACTAAGAGCTTCGGTGGCTCAGTCTGCCCTCAATGTGCACGGCTATTTCCGTGGCAAGGTGGACGCGTATGAAGTGGACGGCCGAAACCCAAAGAAAGGGAAAGTGGGCTACCAGGTCGATATGGGACATCTCTTCACCATCGACAGCGTCAGTTACGAACGCTTCGATGCAGAATCCAAGAGCCTGATCGACAGCACGATGGGTAGCACCTACCTCTCGAAGGATGTGCCTTTCGATGTCTCGACTCTCGATGCTGAGCGAAACCGCATCTCACAGTTGTTGCGTGACAATGGGCGCTTTTACTATCAACCGGGATATGCTTCCTATCTGGCTGACACCTTCGCCGTACCAGGAAAAGTGCAGGTGAAGCTTCAACTGGCCGACAGCCTGCCCGACAGGGTGATGCGCAAGTGGTATCTCGGAAAAGTGGAGGTCAATCTCAGAAAAACCCGTAGGGAGGAACTCACCAATACGATGGCTGAATATGCCAAGGTAAGACGTGAGCAAAGGGAAGCCAAGGGCAGCAAGGCGGCCACTTCAAGGGCCAGAAGGACTAACCGGCGGAATCAGAGACGTATGGAGGTCAATTTCAGGGGGAGAAAACCTCCACTCAGGATGAGTGTCCTCTCCAGAGACATGAAACTCAGACCCGGTCAGGTGTATAGCTACTCGGATTATATTGAGTCTGCCAACAAGTTGAGCTCCAATGGGTTGTTCAGTACGGTCGATTTCAATTTCACACCTCGTGATTCTTCTGCAACATGTGATACGCTTGACCTGTCGGTCAACTGTGTCTTCGACAAACCCTATGATTTCTATGTGGAGACCAACCTGAAAGGAAAGACGACGGGATTTCTCGGTCCGCAGCTTATCGTAGGTCTCACCAAGCGCAACGCCTTCCATGGGGGAGAGAATTTGGATATCAACCTCCATGGCTCCTATGAGTGGCAGACAGGGCATGCCTTCGACGGATCGTCCAATGAGGTCAATTCCTATGACTATGGGGGTGATGTGTCGCTCGATTATCCCCGTATCGTCTTGCCCTGGCGGGTGCGCCGCAGGTTCTATACCACGCCTTCCACTTCTTTTAAGGTGTCGAGTGACATTGTCAATCGTTCTGGCTATTTCAAACGCCATATCGTTTCAGGTGAAGTGACTTACCGGTTCCAGCTCAAACCCCAATGGAGCCATCAGTTTACGCCTTTGTCTATAGAATACAATTATCTCAAGCGCGGCACAGAACAGTTTTTTGACTTGATCATCGAGCACCCTTATTTGATGACGATCATGCTCGATCAGTTCATCCCCAAGATGAAATACACGCTGACGTATTCCAGTCCGGCCCGATCGAGAAATCCCGTATTCTGGCAAACGTCCATCAGCGAGTCGGGCAATCTCGTTTCTTTAGCCTACATGGCTTTCGGTAAGAGCTGGGGGGAGCAAAACAAGGAATTGCTCAAGAATCCTTATGCTCAGTTCCTCAAGATTGAGACGGATTTCACCAAGTCGTGGAGTTTTGGAGACGATTCAAAGTTGGTGGGTCATCTCAGTGCCGGATATGCCTGGTCGTATGGCAATTCCTCGGGCATTCCCTACACCGAACAGTTCTGGGTGGGTGGCGCCAACAGCGTCAGGGCTTTCACGGTGAGAAGTATCGGCCCTGGGAAATACCGCTCGGAAGAACGACAGTGGCGGTTTCTCGAGCAGGTCGGAGATATGAAGTTTCAAGCCAACTTGGAATTCCGGCCCCGCCTGTTCGGCAACCTCTATGGAGCGGTTTTCCTCGATGCCGGCAATGTGTGGTCGTCAGATGACTACTTGGAGAATTCGAAATTCCACATGTCGACCTTACTCGATGACTTGGCACTCGGAACGGGCATAGGACTGCGGTATGACCTCGATTATTTTGTCATCCGATTTGATTGGGGCATCGGCATCCACGCTCCATACGACACCGGGAAGAGCGGATATTACAACATCCGGTCGTTCCACGACGGGCAGAGTTTCCATTTCGCCATCGGATACCCGTTCTGAAGGGTTTGGGGGAATTTGGGGCATCCTATATCTCAATGTCGTCTTTCATTGGGGTTTGGACGTCTTTCATCGGGATTAAACGCTGTTTTGGGAAATGCCTGATTATCATGATTATGACACATCTGGAAAGATTTTTCGCGAAATTTTTGCCAGAAAAATTTGGTGGGTTCGATAAAAAGCATTACCTTTGCATCCGTTTCGTGGTAAGGGCGTTTAGCTCAGCTGGTTTAGAGTATCTGTCTGACAGACAGGGGGTCGACGGTTCGAATCCGCCAACGCCCACGAAGCAAGGGTGTTTTCCAGAGTGGCCAAATGGGGCAGACTGTAAATCTGCTGTCTTTCGACTTCGGTGGTTCGAATCCATCAGCACCCACCACCACTGCAAGAGGCCTTACTTCACGGTAAGGCCTTTTTTCGTAAGATATACAATCGATCTATGATATGGAAAAATTCAAGAAAATCCTGCCCGACCTCATCGCAGTCGTGGCTTTTGCCCTGATCGCCTTCGCTTATTTCTTTCCCGCCGACATCGAGGGGAGAATCCTCTATCAGCACGACACTTCCGCGGGAAGGGGTGCCGGACAGGAGGCTCTCGAGTATTATCAGAAGACGGGAGAACGCACCCGGTGGACCAATGCGACCTTCGGTGGAATGCCGACCTATCAGACCGCTCCGTCATACAACAGTACCGATGGACTGGTGCAGGTCATCAAGGCTTATCATTTGTGGCTGCCTGAGAATGTATGGTACGTCTTCGTCTATCTTCTGGGGTTCTATATCCTGCTGAGGGCTTTTGACTTCAGACAGTCGCTGGCGGCCCTTGGGGCAATCGTCTGGGCGTTCTCGAGCTATTTTTTCATCATCATTGCCGCCGGACATATTTGGAAGGTGTGGGCCCTGGCCTACTTGCCTCCGATGATAGCCGGACTGGTGCTGGCCTATCGAGGTAAATATTTCTGGGGATTCTTGCTGACAGCGGTGTTCACGGCTTTCGAAGTGAACGCTAACCATGTGCAGATGACCTACTACTACCTGTTTATTATCGTATTGATGATCGTGGCTTTCCTGGTGGAAGCCATTCAAAAGAAGAAGGTGGCCGACTTCCTGAAGGCTTCGGCGGTGTGTGCCGTGGCTGCAGCCATCGGTATCTGTATCAATATCTCTAACCTTTACCACACCTGGCAGTATTCCAAGGAGTCGATGCGCGGTAAAAGTGAGTTGGTGAAGGAGAACAATGCCAACCAGACCGACAGCGGACTGGAGCGAGACTATATCACGCAGTGGAGCTACGGTATCGGGGAAACTTGGACGCTTCTGGTGCCCAATACCAAGGGTGGGGCCTCAGTGCCTCTGGCTGCCAATGAGCAGGCCATGAAGAAAGCCAATCCGATGTACTCGGGCATTTACTCGCAGATCGGGCAGTATTGGGGAGAACAGCCGGGGACGAGCGGGCCCGTATATGTGGGCGCTTTCGTGCTGATGCTCTTCATCCTGGGGCTGTTTATCGTCAAAGGGCCGATGAAATGGGCGCTGTTGGCTGCTACCATCCTCTCCATCATGCTTTCCTGGGGAAAGAATTTCATGGGACTGACCAATTTCTTCATCGATTACTTCCCGCTGTATTCGAAGTTCCGCACGGTGGCTTCCATCTTGGTTATCGCAGAGTTTACGATTCCTCTGCTGGCGATGATGGCCCTCAAGAAGATCGTCGACGAGCCGGGGCTGCTGAAGAAAAACATCAAGTATCTCTATGCAAGTTTCGGACTGACAGGCGGTGCTTGTCTTCTCTTCGCCATCGTTCCGACGCTCTTCTTCTCAGATTTCGTGTCATCGGCAGAGATGGAAGCTCTGAAACAGTTTCCGGCCGACCAGCTCAATCCGCTGTTGGCCAATCTGAGGGAGGTGCGGCAGTCGATTTTTACCGCCGACGCATGGAGGTCGTTGCTGGTGATTGTCATCGGTACATTGTTCCTGTTGCTGTATCAGGCCCGTAAGATCAAGACACCCTATCTGGTGGGTGCACTCACCTTGTTGTGCCTGGCCGACATGTGGATGGTCAATAAACGTTATCTCTACGACGACATGTTCGTGTCGAAAATGGTGAAGGAGACTCCGCCGCAGAAGACGGCAGCCGACGAGGCCATCCTGCAAGACAAGAGTTTGGACTACAGGGTGCTCAACTTCGCTACCAATACGTTCAACGAAAACGAGACATCTTTCTATCACAAAAGTGTGGGCGGCTATCACGCCGCTAAGCTGCGCCGCTATCAGGAGATGATCGAGGCATACATCATGCCTCAGATGCAGGGTGCCATGAAGGCGGTTTCCGAGGCTGGCGGCAATTTCGATATGGTGAAGGGCGACAGCATCTATCCTGTCATCAACATGCTCAATACGAAATATTTCATCTTCCCCTTGCAGGATGGATCCACAACCCCGTTGGTCAACCCGTATCGTTACGGCAATGCGTGGTATGTGGATCAAGTGGAGTATGTGGCCAACGCCAATGAGGAAATCGACAAGGTGGGACAATGTGACCTCAGACGGGTGGCAGTGGCCGACGGTTCGTTCAAAGCGATTCTTGGCGAGAGCGTGGCACAGGATTCCACCGCACAGGTGACCATCAAGGATTATCAGCCCAACCATCTTACCTATACGGCAGAATCAGCCAAGGGGGGCGTCATCGTCTTCTCCGAGATCTATTACCCGGAATGGACGGCTACGGTCGATGGAAAGCCCGTAGAGATAGGGCGTGTGAACTATATCCTCAGGGCTATCAATGTGCAACCGGGGAAGCACGAGATCGTGCTTGACTTCCATCCAGCATCTGTCGCCACGACAGAGACGGTGGCCTATTCTGCTCTGGCTATTCTCTTGCTGACTGTCATCGGTGGTGCAGTGATGAAATGGCGTCGCCGCAATGAATCTTCTAAATCCTGACGTTGATGAGAAGACTGCTATCGCTGCCGCCGAATCTTGTCGGCTGTTTTCATCAGATTACGGGATATGATCCCCGGTTCTGGTTTTGTTCTCATGACCCCATTGACCGCAAGTTGGGTAGTGGAGGAGGGTCAACTTGGTTGCTTCGAAAATGTTATGAATCAGAATGTTCTGGTCTTTCTTTCGAGGAGTGGTTAAAGCAGGAGAAACGCATCCTCTTGCATGCCGGAGGACAAAGCAGGAGGCTGCCGGCCTATGCGCCGTCAGGCAAGATCCTCACTCCGATTCCCGTATTCCGCTGGGAACGAGGACAGGTGCTCTCTCAGGACCTGTTGTCGCTGCAGATACCGCTCTATGAACGGATGATGGAGATGGCTCCTTCGTCGATGCATACCATGATTGTCAGTGGCGACGTGCTTATACGTGACACCCAACCACTGCAAATGATTCCGGAGGCTGATGTTGTGTGCTATGGTTTGTGGTTGAGTGATGATATTGCTACCGACCACGGCGTCTTCGTGGCCGACCGGAAAGCGCCGTCGGCACTGAAATGCATGATGCAGAAGCCTTCCATGGGGCAACTGGCGGAGTTGCGGCACGACCATGTCTACCTCACTGACATCGGGGTGTGGCTCTTGAGCGATAAGGCTGTTCAGCTCCTGGCTGAGCGGAGCATGAAGGATGGCGAGGTGATCAACTATGATCTCTATGCGACTTTTGGATGTGCGTTGGGTACTCATCCTTCGATTGTCGACCCGGAGGTGAACAGCCTCAAGGTCATGATGATTCCACTGACTGGTGGTGAGTTCTATCATTTCGGAACAAGCCATGAGATTATCTCATCCACCGTAGAGATACAAAACCTGGTCAATGACCAGCGCGAAATCATTCATCATTCGCGCAAACCACATCCCTCCATCTTTGTGCAGAATGCGGAGACGTGGATTCCTATCACCACCGACAACCGTAATCTTTGGGTGGAAAACAGCTGTATCTCAGAGAAATGGAGTATATCACATGAGAACATCATCACGGGCGTGCCGGAGAATGACTGGCAACTGGATGTGAGACCCGGGCACTGCATAGATATCGTCCCGATAGGCGGGGAGCAATGGGTGGTGAGACCCTACGGCTATCAGGACGCATTCCGTGGGGCTTTGGACGATGATACCACCATGTATCTGGGGCATCCTTTCCATGAGTGGGCTGAGGTACACCGTATCCCATTGGCAGAAATCGAGGGCGGCTGTGACTTGCAGGCCGCACGGATTTTCCCTGTTGTAGACAATGTCCATGATATGGGACTGGTGCTCCGCTGGATGCTCAACGATCCACTGCTTGAGGGTGGTAGGATAATCTGGACCAGTGCCCGGAGAATGTGTGCCGATGAGATCTCGGCCGAGGCCAATCTGGCCAGACTGACAGCTCAACGACGGGAGTACAGATGCAAGAACTGGCCTTTCCTGGCCAGGAACTACAAACATAGTATTTTCTACCAGATAGATATGGATAATGCGGCACAGGAGTTTGCTGCTTTCCATATCGCAGAACCACATCCTCTGCCGGAGGACGAACCGCTGCTGACCCGTATCCGTGATGCGATGTTCAGGTCGAGGCTGCGCTCGTTGAAGGGACTGGATGGCAGCAGTCAGGAACAGCGGGCTTTCGAACTCCTGAGGGATGGGTTGACGGCTTCGGCGAGAAACAATCCGCAACGGCCTGAGATGTCGGTCTATGGCGATCAGATCGTTTGGGGAAGGAGTCCCGTGAGGATTGATATCGCGGGAGGATGGACGGATACCCCTCCATTCTGCCTGATGGAGGGTGGGGATGTCGTCAATCTGGCCATCGAACTCAATGGACAACCTCCCATCCAGACGTATGTGCGTCCGTGCAAGGAGCGGCGTATCATCCTCCGAAGCATCGACTTGGGGGCGTCTGAGGTCATTACGACCTATGAGCAGTTGGCCGAACTGCACCATGTGGGCAGTCCGTTTTCCATTCCTAAGGCCGCTTTGGTGCTGGCGGGTTTCCATCCGGGTTTCTCGTCGGTGGCCTATGCTACGCTTGAGGATCAGTTAGAGGACTTCGGGTGCGGCATCGAACTGACTCTTCTTTCTGCGGTTCCTGCGGGCAGCGGGCTGGGAACAAGCAGCATTCTCGCTGCCACTGTGCTGGGTGCGCTCAACGATTTCTGTGGCTTGGCGTGGGATAAAAATGAAATAGGGCACCGAACACTGGTGCTTGAACAGCTCCTCACCACTGGTGGAGGATGGCAGGACCAGTTTGGCGGCCTGCTTCAAGGGGTGAAACTCCTGCAGACCGAGCGTGGCTTCGCACAAGTGCCGGTGATCCGTTGGTTGCCTTCCGAACTCTACCACATGCCGGAGTACAAGGCTTGTCATCTGCTTTTCTATACAGGAATCACACGCACTGCCAAAAACATCCTGTCGGAGATCGTCAGAAGGATGTTCCTCAATCACCATGAGCAATTGACCATCCTCAGAGAGATGAAACACCACGCACTGGACATGTATGAAGCCATTCAGCGTAATGATTTCCAGGCGATGGGGCGGCTGATTGGTAAGACATGGCGGCAGAACCAGCAGATCGATGCGGGTACCAATCCTGCTGAGGTGAGGGTGCTCACGGAGATGGTAGATGACCTTTGCCTGGGCTATAAACTGCCTGGTGCTGGTGGCGGTGGCTTCCTCTACATGGTGGCCAAAGATCCCGAGGCAGCTGCCAGAATCAGAAAGATCTTGCTTGAGAACCGGCGGAACGCCAATGCGCGTTTCGTTGAGATGTCGCTCAGTTCCACAGGGTTGCAGGTGAGCCGGAGCTAACTCCAATCAAGCAATTAGCCCCATCCTGTCTCCCGACAGAATGAGGCCTTCCTATAACTAACCTTTATGATATTTTTTGAGATAAGTTCTCTGGGATAATGGGCTGATGCTAATTGAGGCATACTTGGGTGGTCGCAAGCATACGGCGTATGTGTTGGGGCATCGGCACCCGGGTTAACTTTATGGGCTTGTCGTTGCCTTCGTAGTGCATGACAGCGCTCTTGTCGTTTTCCATCACGATGGTGGCTTTCATCATTTTAGCTACTATCGTATCGTTATGCACAATTATTTCTGTGCTTATCCCACTTCCTGAATATCGGAAAAGTGAGGTGTCGGGGTCGGGCACATAGTCGATGCCCATCAACATGTCTCCATTCACCAGCAGAAAAGAGTTCGTCTTGCCTCCGTTGCCGGAAGGGTCAATTTGCTGCCAAACTCCGTCAAACGGCTTTTGTCTGTGTTTGTCTGTGTCACAAGCTTGATGGAATGCCTTGAGCACCTTTTCTGACGGGGTCGCCCTTGACCACTGGTCGGTGATCACCTCGCCATGTGCCAGAGAATTGTCTGTGACGGCTTTCTCCCAGTCGCACTGGAAAGTGTCATCGTCGACAAAACGGTATACTAACGGTTTGCCATGGGCATTTCTCAGTGTGTCGCCTCGCATCACTACCTCCTCACCCGAGAAACCGAAGATGAAGTTGATACCGTCTATTTTATAAAAGTGTGGAGAGAAGAAGGTGTCGTGGTTGTAGAACGCATATTGCTTGAACGGAGGATATAATTCCTCACTGGTGTTGGCGGGACGTGTGAAATCCATTGTCCAACAGCCTTCAAGGGGATGATGCGGTGCTATGTATGAGATTTGTGCACGTATTGCCATTGTGGTCGAAAAGAGCAGGACCAGCCCCATAGTACATGCTGCCAGTCGGAGGTAGCTGGGTAGCTTGCGGATGCTTTTGTTCATAAACAAGACCCTTTGTTTCAGCGATTTGGAACTAAAGGCAGATTGCACCATCAGCTTTCTGCTGTTTTGTACACAAACTTTCAGAAGGCTCGTTTGATAGTCGTGCCGATCAATTCCCTCAGCCAATACATCTGAGTCTGCTTCAAGTTCCTGCTGCATTTTCATTTCATTGAAGAAAAACCAGGCGAACGGGTTATACCAGTTGACCGCAACCAGCGATAGCATCACGCATAATTTGAGAAAATGGCGGTGTCGGATATGGCTTTTCTCATGGATCATGACATATTCATAGACATCCCCGTCGAGATCGTAAGGCAGAAACACACTGTCGAAAAAGGAAAAGGGTGTGCTGTATGGCGAGGTAAATATACATACACCGTCCTTGTCTTTTTTCTCAAGAAGACTTCCCCTGCGTATCCGAAAGTACCATAATAGTTGAACAATAAAGCTGATTGCCACAACCGCAATCCCCGCTGCATAAATCCATAGCAGATTGCCAGAATCACCCAACCACGATATCGCATTCCAAGATGGGGCTGTGGGCGTTGAGGTCGTTGCCGTCGTTGCTGTGGTCACTTGATCCTGCTGGTCTGCGGCAATCTCTGCTGCCATAGAATAGGGCAGGGTGGCTTGTGAGGTCGTTTGGTAGGTGTACGTTGCCTTGTCTGATTCGATCCTGAGGGATAAAGAAGTGAAAGTGCAGAGGGTCACAGACAGCAATGCACCGAATATAATGGTTTGTGCCTTGCGTGCATCACATCTTAGGCGGATGACCCAATAATACAAGGCGAACAATGCTGCCGCCAGGACGATTCCTTCAAGAGGATGGAAGCACCAGTTTACATGGATCATGGCTATGATTTTTTATGGTTGATAATGTCGATGATTTCACGGATCTCGCTGTCGCTCAAGTTCTCCTCCTTGGCAAAGAAAGAAACCAAGGAGGACAAGGAACCTCCGAAAAAGGTGGATTTCACGTCGGCCATGTAGTGACGCATGTATTCCTCGCGGTTGATGATGGCATAGAACAGATGGGCCTTGCCATTTTTCACGCTTTCAACATACCCTTTGTCCTTGAGAATCTTCAAGAAAGTGAGTAATGTCGTGGGGGCGGGTTTGGGATCTGGCAGCCGTGACATGATCTCAGATGAATAGCCGCGGCTTTCGGGTAACTCCCACAGCGCTTTCATCACCTGGGTCTCTGATTTGGTGAGTTGTTTCTTGCCTTTCATGTTCTAAACTTTTAGAATGATGGTGCAAATATATTCTAAAAAATTAGAATGAGCAAGCATTTCTTCTAAAAATTTAGAATATTAATGTTTGTTAACTTTTAAACACCCGTCCTTTTGATTAAAATATGTTAATTATATAATAAATGAATAAAAGGAAGTGTGACGTGTCGATAATATTCACTATATTTGCATGTCGACAATAAAAATAAGTGCTTATGACCAATAAAATACTAGCTTTCTTCTTTTGTGCCACTTTGTCGGTAGCTGTGCCTGTCACCGCATCAGCAGAGAGCATGATAGAGCTGATTGACACGGAGATACAGAATATAACCCTTTCGCTCACTGAGACCACATTGCACGTCACCGGAGCCAATGGTCAGGTGCTTCATGTATATAATGTGGCCGGAGTAAGGGTGATGAGTGTCAAAGTCGAAGGTCAGGACAAGAAAATCGAGCTCAACCTGCCCAAAGGATGTTATATCGTCCAGGTAGGGAAAGTCGTTAGGAAAATTTCGATCAAGTAAATACCCGTTCAGGGTGAGTGTCTCAACAGGCATGGGTTTCTTGCAAACGACAAGGTGAGAGTCCCATGCCTTTTATTTAACAAGCAGGGGAATTCGTTCTATGCCAAACGACGGGAGTGACCTTCTCAAACAACTGTCAGATCCCCAATTGAAGCGGAGAGCTTTCGAGCAAATCGTTCGCCAATACAGTGAGACATTGTATTGGAAGATCCGGCGTATCGTACTCACGCATGATGATGCCAACGATGTGCTCCAGAATACTTTTGTGAAGGCATGGGTGAATCTCTCCGATTTCCAGAACTTATCTAAAATCTCTACTTGGCTCTACCGTATCGCAGTGAATGAATCGCTCGACTTCCTGCGTAAGAACAAGCATAATTACGATGCCAGCGTCGATGAGATGACCGGTGTGGCCAACATGTTGCTTGCCGATGAGTATTTCGACGGTGATCAGGCACAGGCTCTCCTGCAGGAGGCTATCGCTACTTTGCCCGACGTGCAGCGCACGGTTTTCACATTAAGGTATTACGATAATATGAAATACAGTGAGATGAGCCAGGTGCTTCACACTTCTGAGGGGGCACTGAAGGCATCATATCACATCGCGGTGCAAAAAGTGACAGATTATCTGAAAAACAGCAAACTATATCAATAAAATGAATCATCACTATGAAAGATTTCAATTTCTATGCTCCAACAGAGGTGGTTTTTGGCCAACAGGCCGAGGAACAAGTGGCCTCACTGATTAAAAAATATGGCGGATCGAAAGTCTTGGTGCATTACGGTGGCGGGAGTGCCAAGCGCTCAGGCTTACTCGATAAGATGTTCGGACTGCTGAAAGAAGGGAATATCGATTTTGTTGAGTTGGGAGGCGTTGTGCCCAACCCGAGACTCTCGTTGGTGAAGCAGGGTATCCGATTATGCAGGGATGAGGGCGTTGACTTTATCCTCGCTGTTGGAGGCGGCAGTGTCATAGACTCAGCAAAAGCCATTGGCTATGGAAAGGATTACGAGGGCGAGCCTTGGGATTTCTGGATGGGCAAGGCCACACCGAAATCTTGTCTGCCCATCGGGGTGGTTCTCACCATTCCTGCAGCGGGTTCGGAGATGAGCAACAGTTGTGTGATCACCAATGATGACAACAATGACAAGAGGGGCATCAACAGCAACCTTTGCCGTTGTAAGTTCTGTATCATGAACCCGGAGCGCACGTTCACCTTGCCTGTCTATCAGACGGCAGCTGGCGCCACTGATATCATGATGCATACCATGGAGCGTTATTTTACCGTGCATGAGGATATGACCCTTACTGATGCGCTTGCTGAGGCTTTGCTGCGAACTGTGAAGGATAGTGCTCTGGAGGTGATGCGCAATCCCAACGATTATCGGCACCGCGCGCAGATCATGTGGGCGGGCAGCCTCTCACACAACGACCTGATGGAATGTGGAACGGCGAAGGATTTTGCGACACATAAGCTGGAACATGAGTTGAGCGCCATGTTTGATGTCACTCATGGGGCTGGACTGGCTGCTATTTGGGGTAGTTGGGCGCGCTATGTGCTTCCCGGGCACGAGGCACGCTTTGCCCGTTTCGCTGTCAATGTCATGGGGGTCGACAATGATTTCTCCGATGTGAGGCGTACGGCCGAAAAAGGCATTGAGGCCACTGAGAAATTCTTCTTGCAGTTGGGTATGCCGATCAGTATTCATCAGCTCTTGGGACGTGACATCACCGATGAGGAAATCGAGGAAATGGCGCGCAGGGCAAGCCATGACGATGAAATCACATTGGGCAACATCCGCGTCTTGAAGCGCACTGATATGGTGGAAATCTATAAGATGGCCCGATAATTCCGTCTGATGGGATCTCTTGACCGACAGATATTGCGCTTGGCGCTGCCTTCCATCGTTTCTAATATCACCGTGCCTCTTCTGGGGCTGGTGGATGTGGCGATTGTGGGTCACATGGGCAGTGCGGCTTACATTGGCGCCATATCTGTCGGTTCAATGATTTTCAATGTCATTTATTGGGTCTTCGGTTTCCTCAGAATGGGGACCAGCGGACTCACCTCGCAATCTCTCGGACGCCGTGACCTCACCTCAGTGATGCAGTCGCTATGCAGGTCGGTGTCGGTAGCTCTGACGGTGGCTTTCCTGATTCTCCTGATGCAGAATCCCATCAGGGAATTGGCCTTGCGGATCATAGGCCCTGATCCCGAAATCCGAAGCCTGGCAGTCGCATACTTCAATATTTGTGTCTGGGGCGCACCGGCTATGCTGACGCTTAGTGGTCTTACCGGATGGTATATCGGTATGCAGAACACACGGATTCCGATGGTGGTGTCTATCTTCCAGAATGTGGTCAACATCCTGACCAGCCTGTTTCTTGTTTATGGTTGTGGCCTGAAGGTGGAGGGCGTGGCCCTTGGTACGCTCATTGCCCAATACGCAGGCGTGGGAATGTCTGTTTGCTTGTTGATGAGGTACTATTCCCGGTTGTCAAAATACTTTCAGAAGAGAGATTTATTTAAAACTGTTAAAATGTTGGAATTTTTTAAAGTAAATTCCGACATATTCCTACGTACCCTTTGTCTGGTGGCTGTCAACTTTTATTTCTTGGCTGCAGGGTCTCGGCAAGGTACGGTCGTGTTAGCCGTGAATACATTGTTGATGCAATTATTCATCCTGTTTTCCTACTTCCTTGATGGATTCGCTTTTGCGGGTGAGGCACTTTGCGGTCGGCAATATGGTGCTTCCAATGCGGTGGCATTCCGTAAAACCCTGAGGAGGGTGATGTTGTGGGGATGGATCACTGCTGGGACTTTTGTTTTTATTTATCTTGTTGAGGGTGAGTGGTTTCTGAGAATACTTACGGATGATGTCCATGTGGTGAAGGCCGCCGCTGAATTCTTTCCGTGGGCAGTGGCCGTTCCTCTCGTCGGAGTCACGGCTTTTGTGTGGGATGGCGTTTTCATCGGGATAACAGCCACCAAGGGGATGCTGGTCTCGTCGGCATTGGCGACACTCGTTTTTTTCGCCGTCTATCTTCTGAACCGCAACAATATGGCCAACCATGCCTTATGGATGGCCTTTGTGTTCTATTTGGCGGTACGTAGTCTGGTACAGACCGCAATCTTTGTGAAATGTTATAAAAAATGACATTTTTCGATTTCTTTATATATATTGTACGCCGCGTTTTTTATTAGTAAAAATACACTTTTTCGTGAAAATGCTTTGGCTTTCAAGGCTTTTTTCCTAACTTTGTGCCGTATATCGACAATAATTTTGCCTATGGTTCGATTGATTTGGATTTTTTTCGTTTTAATGATGATGCCGGTAAGCGTTTCTTCACAATCATTCTCCGACCTCTGGGGACAATACGATGAGGCCAAGAAAAAGGACCTCCCGAAGACCCAGATGGAGGTGCTTCAGGTTATTATCAAAAAGGCGGAGAAAAGTGGTGATTACGGCCACTTGCTGAAAGCCCGGCTGAAAAACATCGAATCGGTCACTGCAGTGACACCTGACTCGCTCAACAGCGAAGTGCAGAGAATTGTTGAACAGGAGAAACTGGCCGGCAAGAGCAACCCTGTGCTTGCGGTCGTCTATCAGGCTGTGCTTGGTGCTGTATACCGTGAGAACCCTACACTGGATGAGCATAGCGGGGATATCAGTCAGGCGTATTTCAGGAAGGCATTGTCGAATCCCTCGCTTCTGGCATCTACCAAGACAGATGCTTTTGTGCCTCTTCTGACCAAAGGCGACGACAGTCGCTATTTCAATCACGACTTGCTCAGCCCTGTCGCTACATTGGTGGATGACTTGAAGACTCTTCATGAATATTACTCTTCCACAGGGAACCGTGAGGCCGCTTGTTTGTCGGCCTGTCTTTTGTTGAGAAAGACTTCTCCAGCTGCCTTGACCTCAGATCAGCGTCGCGCTCGCTTGCATAAGATCGACTCTCTCATCCAGCGATACGGTGACTTGGACGTGGCTGGCGAACTGGCATTGCTGAAAGGCAATTTGATCTCTATTCTCAGGGATATGCCTGTGGCCGACAAGATCAGGTTCGCCGACGAAGCGATGGAGCGCTGGAGCAATTGGCCCCGTACTAAGTCATTGATGGATGTTCGCAACTCATGGGTAAACCCGCAATTCTCTGTCGATTTGGGTTGTGAGATGCTGCTGCCGGGAAAAGAACGTACCATCATACTGAAAGGACTCCGGCACATCACTTCCTTGACGATGAAGATTTCCAAAGTGGATGTGGATGGCAGCAGGGAATACAATCTCTCCAACGCAAAAGATTGGCAGAGAATTCAAGATGCCATTATCCAGGGCAGTGAGATCGTACAGAGCCGCCAGTATTCGGGTCATCCGGAGTATGAGATTTTCCAGGATTCCATCACCATCGGCCCGCTCCAGAAAGGCATCTATCTCATGGAGTTTAGTTGTAATGACGGGAGTGTCAAACCTGTGTATCATCTCCTTTATGTGAGTGACGTTTTCGTACTCTCGCAGTCCTTGCCCGGTAACAAGACACAGTATGTCGTCGTCAGTTCCACCACTGGAAAACCGCTGAAGAAAGCGCAAATCATCTTGTCATCCAACAGGGACGAGCGCAAACTTGTGTGCGGAAAAAATGGAGAGGCGATCGACACCTATAGCAGCGCCCAGTATGGCACTACAAGGGTCTTTGCTTATACCGCTGACGACAAGTATTGCCCCAACCAGTCGTTCTGGACACGTGGATATGCTTATAACCCCGTGGAAGACAGAAGAGTTTTCCACAGCATTTTTACAGACCGGAGCATCTACCGGCCCGGACAAACCGTGCATGCCGTTGTCTTGATCTTCGATAACGAGAAAGGCCTGAATACCCATGCCCTCGAAGGAGTCACAACCAAAGTGAGTCTCTATGACGCCAATCACAAGACGGTGGCTTCAAAGGATGTGAAAACCAATGAGTTCGGTAAGGCGGATGCTTCTTTCGAACTCCCTTCCAGCGGTTTGACTGGACATTTCAGCTTGTCTACTGACAAAGGTTCTGTCAGTTTCCAGGTCGAGGAATACAAGCGCCCCACATTCGAAGTGGAATTTGAGAAGTACGAGGAGGCTTACAAGAATGGAGATACCATCACCGTGAAAGGTAAAGCCCGCACCTATTCAGGGGTGCCCGTCCAGTCGGCGAAAGTGGCCTACACTGTTTCAAGAAAAGCCAATTCTTGGTGGTGGTATTCGGGCAATGATGTCGTCGATCTACTTACTGATACTACGACGACCGACGAGAAAGGCTGCTTTGCCATTAAGATGCCTATGCTGTTGCCAGAAACGGAGGTTTCAGAGAACGGTTATCGCAGACCGTTGTTCTACCGCATTGTGGCCAACGCCGTCGTGACCGACCAGGCTGGTGAGAGCCATGAGGGTGAGTTCTCATTGCCTGTCAGCAACCGCGACAAGGCTTTCTCATTCCGGATGCCTGGTATCATAGAGCGCAAACAGATGGCGCCGGTGACTTTCTCACTCAGGAACATGGCTGGAAATCTTATCGATGGCGAGGTGTCCTATACGATTGATGACCATGAGGAGGTCTTCAAAGCCAAAGCTAATCTTCCCGTCGACTTGTCGGGCTCCCCGTTACTCAAGGAATCGGGGAAACATATTATCCGGGCAATGTGTGAGGGAGATACGGTGAAGGCAGAGTTCATCCTGTTCTCTTTGGATGACAAAAAACCGTGTGTACAGACGCATGACTGGTTCTATACATCAGCCAACCGGTTCCCAAATGACGGATCGCCCGTGTATGTGCAAGTCGGCTCTTCGGATCAGGAGACAATCGTCTTCTACAACGTCTTCTCAGGAGAAAAGATTCTTGAAAAAGGCTCTTTTGTCCTGAATAACGCCAATCAAACCCGGAAATGGACTTACAAGGAGCAATATGGAAGTGGCGTGCTGCTCACCTTCGCTTGGGTGAAGGAAGGAATAGCCTACACCCATCAGGAAAAAATATCCCGACCGCTGCCTGATAAGCGCATCTTGCTGAAATGGGAGACTTTCCGCGACCGGCTCACTCCGGGGACAGAAGAAGAATGGATCTTAAGCGCAACCTATCCTGACGGAAAACCTGCTGAGGCCCAGATGATAGCTACCATTTACGACCATTCGCTCGATCAGATATCATCGCACAACTGGTGGTTCTCATCCCGCATCGGTGTGACTATGCCATATACCATGTGGAACAGCACTTCTTTCTCGAATGGTTACCTTCATGCAAGCAAACCCTATCGGACTCAGAACGTTCCTTCTCTTCGCTTTACCCATTTTGATACCGATCTCTTCACATACTGGGATCAGCGGCGATTCCTGTATGGCACTATGACGAGGCACAAGAACAGTGCGATGCTGAAAGAGGTGCCGCTGAGGGCTGCCAATGCTTCAGTAGCGGAGATGTCTAAAGCACTTGTGGCCGATGAGGAGGCCATGGACGACAGTGAAAAGAAAGTTTTCGATGTGGTGGAAACTGTCGAAGAGAAGGGTGGGGCGGCTTCAGAAGAGCAAGTCTCTCCGCAATTGAGGGAAAATCTCAACGAGACAGCGGCTTTTATCCCTTATGCCAATGTGGATCAGGATGGCCGCATCACCTTGAAGTTCAAATTGCCAGAGTCTGTGACGACGTGGCGTGTCATGGGTTTAGCGACCGACAAAGCTGTGAATTACGGACAGATCTCAGCAGAAGCAGTGGCTCAGAAGGAGGTCATGATCGTTCCGAATGTGCCGAGGTTCGTCAGATTGGGCGATCGGGCACAGGTCACGGCCAATATCTTCAACACAACTGACCATGCCGTCAGCGGAAAGGCCTCGATTGTGCTTTCTGACCCTGAAAATGAAACAGTGGTGTTCACCCAAGCCTTGGATTTCAAGGTGGATGCAGAGCAGACCACTTCTGTCGCATTCGAATATCTGCCTGAGGGCATGCCGAGACTGTTGGTCTGCAAGGTCATCGCCCAAGGTGATGGCTTCTCAGATGGGGAACAGCATTATCTGCCGGTCCTAAGCAACATGGAACTGGTGACCCGTACACTGCCGTTCACTCAGAATGGCGCGCAAGTGAGTTCTTTCGATCTCAGCAAACTGTTTCCCAAGGGAATCAGTGATGGCAAACTGACCATCGAATATACCAATAATCCTGCATGGCTCATGATACAGGCCTTGCCGACCATGGCAGCGGAGAAAGACCAGAATGCCATCTCACAGGCTACGGCATACTACGCCAATGCACTCGGGCGGCACATCATGTCGCTTTCTCCGGCCATCAAGACAATGGTGCAGAAGTGGAGCGAGCAGATGAGCGACGGGACGTTGGTCAGCAATTTGTCTAAGAATGAGGAACTGAAAGACCTGCTTCTCAATGAGACTCCTTGGGTGAGCGAAGCCGATCATGAGGAGGGACAAAAGCGTAGTCTGGTGAAGTTCTTCGACGAGAATGTCGTCAGCCAGAGGATGCAGACGGCACTTGATCTGCTGCGTGATCTGCAACTTGCTGATGGTTCATGGTCGTGGTGGAAAGGCATGGAAGGCAGTCCATATATGACAGTGGCTGTCAGCGAGATGCTTATTCGTCTCAATACGATGATTGGCAGGCAGAATGCCACGCAGTCCATGCTTCGTCGTGCATGTGACTTCATGGGTAAAAAACTCATTGAGGAGATGGAGAGCATCAAGAAAATGGAGAAGGAAGGCCTGAAATGCATGCCGAGTGAACTGGCTTTGCATACGCTTTACAATCTCGCTCTTCATGGAGAGCAACTTCCCAGCGATGTGCAGAAGGCTGCAGACTACCTCATAGGACTGTTTGAACAGAAAACTTCCGAGTTCACCATCTTTGGCAAGGCTCGTGGAGCGGTGATTTTGGCTCAATATGGAAGGACCAAACGTGCTGAGGATTTTATGAAGAGCCTCGATGAATACACTGTGTCGACAGAGGAAATGGGGCGCTATTTCGACACGCGCAAGGCATATTATTCCTGGTGTAGCTATCTGATCCCGACAGAGGTGGCTGCCATTGAGGCTTACAAGATGCTTCAACCAGGCAACACACAAGCAGTCGATGAGATGAGGAGATGGCTGCTTCAGCAAAAACGAGCTCAGATGTGGAATACGCCGGTCAACAGTGTCAATGCCGTCTATGCCTTCCTCGAAGGCAACATGAAGAGCCTCGACAATGGTGTGGAGTCTCGGATTACTCTCGATGGTGAGCTGCTGCCGATGCCTCAGGCCACCGCAGGTGTCGGATATGTCAAGCAGGCCGTGGAATATGGAAAGCAGCAGAAAGTGGAGGTGGAGAAAACGTCTGATGGCACTTCATGGGGTGCCCTGTATGCTCAGTTCATGCAGAAGTCGGTTGAGGTGGAGAAATCCAATGCAGGTCTCTCTGTGACTCGCGAGTTGCGGTCTGATGCCGAATCACTAAAAGTGGGCGACAAGGTGGTGGTGCGGATCACCATCAAGGCAGAGCGCGACATGGACTTCGTCGAGGTCATTGACCGGCGTGCGGCATGTATGGAACCGGTCAACCAAGTCTCGGGCTATCAGCGTGGGTGCTATATCGCACCGAAGGATTACACGACCACCTATTATTTCAACAAAATGGCGAAAGGCACCCATGTGGTGGAGACAGAATATTATGTCGATCGGGCAGGGTCCTATGAGATGGGTACTTGCAAAGCCCAGTGTGCTTACGCTCCTGAATTCTCTTCCACTTGCGGGGGGGTGAGAATCGACGTACAAAAACAATGATAATGACATTGAAAATGAGAAATATACTGAACATATCCCTGTTGGCATTACTGATGCTGATACAAACGGTACCAGCGGCAGCACAACGCATCTCGGCTTCTGCTCAGGTCATCGACTGCGGACAGGTATTGTTCAGAAAACCGGTCACCGTGCATTTCGAATTGCTCAACGAGGGAGCGGGTACCGTCAACATCAAGAGTGTCGACACCAGCTGCGGCTGTACGGAAGTGGCTTATCCCAAAGGGATTATATCGGAAAACAAACCCTTCGTGGTTTCTGCCACCTATGACGCCAAGCAGATGGGGCATTTCGAAAAATACATCGATATCTATACCAATGGCGCATCTCTTCCTTTCACCCTTACCATGAGAGGGGTGGTCGTCGAGGAGATCCATGATTTCGAGGGTGAATACCAGTACACGATCGGGAAAATAAGGGCTGACCGCCAAGAGGTGATGTTTGAGGATGTCAACAAGGGGGAAAATCCTGTCGAGGAGATTCATATCCTCAATACCACCAGTGATATCATCTCGCCTGTCATCATGCACTTGCCTGAGTATATCAGGGCCGATGTCTCGCCTTCTACCATACCGCCCGGGCGATCGGGTGTCGTCTACCTCACGCTTGACTCTAAGCGGATGGGTGACTACGGACTTCATCAGTCCACAGTCTATCTTGGTTTGAAGGGGGGAGATAAGGTGAGCAGTGACAAGGAAATCGACGTGTCGGCGATCTTGATACCGTCATTTGGGGTGGTGACAGACCAACAGCTGCTCTATTCTCCAAAACTCAAAATCTCGGATACCGTGCTCGATCTCGGATCTTTCGAGGGCAAAAAGAAGAAAAAGGGTACGGTCGTGATCGAGAATCTCGGAAGGACTGATTTGGAGATATCAAGTATCCAGATGTTTACCGCAGGTATCACCGTCGACCTGAGTTCTACCGTCATCCCGCCTGGAGAATCGGCCAAACTCAAGGTGACTGCGGAGAAAAAGACTTTGAGAGGTGTCAAGAAGAATCCTGCAATACTTATGATCACCAACGATCCAAGAAATCCGAAGGTGGTGGTCGACATTATTATAAAATAAGAACGTTCAAGCAATGGAGCATCCTGAGAATAACGAAGAATACAAGGGACTGACCGTCAATTCTGGGGTCGAGCAACCCTCTATCATCAATCCGTATCTGAAGCGGAGCAGATTCCGCAGAAGAGAATTTACTGTGGCGGAGATGGTGGAAGGCATCATCAAGGGTGATGTCACTATCCTCAGTCAGGCAGTGACATTGGTCGAAAGTGTCAATCCCAACCATCAGGCCAAGGCGCAGGAGGTGATCGAGAAATGCTTGCCCTTCGCTGGTAAATCCATACGAGTGGGTATCAGTGGTGTGCCAGGTGCTGGCAAAAGCACCTCCATCGACATGTTTGGCTGTCATGTACTCGACCTTCACGGAGGAAAACTGGCTGTCCTGGCCATTGACCCAAGCAGTGAGCGGACGAAAGGAAGCATCCTTGGCGATAAGACGAGAATGGAGAAGCTCTCCCTGAGACCAGAGGCTTTCATACGCCCTAGTCCGACGGCGGGGTCTCTCGGTGGCGTGGCCAGGAAGACCCGTGAGACCATCATCCTCTGCGAGGCCGCTGGCTATGATAAGATCTTTGTGGAGACTGTGGGAGTGGGACAGAGTGAGACGGCTTGTCACTCCATGGTCGACTTCTTCCTCCTGATCCAACTTGCAGGCACGGGAGACGAACTGCAGGGTATCAAGAGGGGAATCATGGAAATCTCCGATGGTATCGTGATCAACAAATGCGATGGCAACAACGTGGATAAATGCCAGATGGCGGCTACCAATTTCCGCAATGCACTTCACTTCTTCCCGAAGTCGGAGAGCGGATGGATGCCGAAAGTGCTGTGCTATAGTGGTTTCTATGGGTATGGCATCAAGGAGGTTTGGGACATGATCTATGAGTATATTGACTTTGTCAAGCAAAACGGTTATTTCGATTACCGACGCAACGAACAGAGCAAATACTGGATGTATGAGACCATCAATGAACATCTGCGCAACAGCTTCTACAACAGTGAGTTGATATCGCAGAAATTGAAGGAGGCGGAGAGAAGTGTGCTCGCTGGCGAACAGACCTCTTTTGCTGCGGCAGGACAACTGCTGGATATGTATTTTGAAAACCTCAGGAAATGATGATTCAGATAGAAATTGACAATCAGAGCGGATTCTGCTTCGGCGTGACCACGGCCATCAACAAGGCCGAGGAAAAACTCGCTGAGGAGAAGACACTGTATTGCCTGGGGGATATCGTTCACAACGGCATGGAGTGTGACAGACTCAGGGAGATGGGACTTATGACCATCAACCATGATGAGTTGCAGCACCTCCATGATGTGAAGGTGATGTTCAGGGCGCATGGCGAACCGCCTGCCACCTATCAGGTGGCACAGCGCAACAATATCGAGATCGTCGATACGACATGCCCTGTCGTCCTGCAACTGCAGAGAAGAATCAAGAAGCAGTTTGACAGCAACCCGGAGGCTCAGATTGTCATTTTCGGAAAAAACGGACACGCGGAGGTTCTTGGCCTGGTCGGACAGACGCAAAACAAGGCTATCGTGGTGGAGAACTTGGAGGATGTGCAGCACCTCGATTTCAACCGTGATATTTACCTCTACTCGCAGACGACAAAATCGCTGGATGAGTTTCATCGCATCATCGACTATATCCAAAGCCACATCTCGCAGGATGCGTGCTTCAAGAGTTTTGATACAATTTGCCGGCAGGTGGCCAACCGCATCTCGCATATCGCGGCTTTCGCACAGAAACACGACATGATACTCTTTGTCTCGGGAGGCAAGAGCAGCAACGGAAAAGTGCTCTTCAACGAATGCTTGCGGGTAAACCCCAACACACACCAAGTGGAATGCTCGGATGAAATCGACATGAACTGGCTGAAGGGTGTGGATTCCGTCGGCATCTGTGGAGCGACAAGCACACCGAAATGGTTGATGGAGGAATGCAAAAGTTTTATACTACAACATGCAGAGATAAGAAATAAAAATCATTAAATAATCAAATCTTAACATTCAATCTTATGAGAAAAAAGGTTCTTTTCACGTTGACAGCGCTATTCGCAGCCATAGCAAGTCTTACGGCCGCACCTGTCACTAAAGCTGAGGCTTCGGAAATGGCCAAGGCTTTCATGATGGCCAGAGGCATCGCCGTTGAGGGCGATCTGACTTTGGCGGAGTCACCCAAGAGAAATGCACCGGCAAAAGACGGGGCTGCCAGTTACTATGTCTTCAACAATGGTGAAGATGGAGGTTTCGTCATCATGTCGGGTGATACTCGGACAAGGCAGATCCTCGCTTATTCTGATGAAGGTCATTTCGATATGAACTGTATAGAAGGTACCGTCGGCGACCTTCTGGAAGACTATGAGCAACAGATCGAAATGCTCAATAAAGTGGGCATGATGGAGACCAGACAGGAAGGCATGGCCAAGTTGCCGACTCCTACAACGAGTCCCGTACAGCCGCTGCTCACCTCCAAGTGGAATCAATCATCTCCATATAATAATACTTGCCCTTGTTATTCTGGCACATCAAGAAGTGCCGTGGGATGTGTTGGCGTCTCTATGGCACAATACGTGTACTATTTTAGAAATAGAATGGATGCTAAATTGAGTACAACTATTCCTGCTAGTACTTCGAAAAATCCTTCTCCAACTATCAAAGCAGGTTTTGTTTTTAATTGGGGATCCATGTTTGATATTTACGATGGCACTCAGACTTCTTCACAGATTTTAGCAGTGGCAGAGCTTTGCAGAATATGTGCAACTGCTATCAATAGCAGCTTTGACAATTCTACTTCTGCCTCTCATTCCAAGATTGGACCAGCACTTAACAGTTACTTTAATTTCAACATATCCACTCTGGTGTCTAGGGAATCTTATACCTATACCGAATGGAGAGAGAAGTTGATCAATGAACTCCAGCAGGGCAGACCAGTCCTTTATTCTGCCAGAAAAGCGTCTTCGGGACACTCTTTTGTGCTTGATGGTTTTGATGGCGGTGACCTTTTCCACATCAATTGGGGATGGGGCGGTAAAAATGATGGCTTCTATTCGTTATCAGCCTTTGAGCCAGATGACAAGGAAGGATACAACACTCTTGTCAACTCATCCACTTCATATCTGAGCAATCATGAGGCATACTTCAACCTTCAACCTATGAAGGGCTATAACAGTACCAATGAGTTGGTTTATCTCTCCTCCATTGTCAACAGCGCTTCTGGCTCTACAGCCAAGGTGACTTACTACAATAACACAGGAGCCAATCGTACCTACAGGGCTGGATTGGGATGCAAGGATGCTAATGGCAATGTGATCCTTCTGAAAGAATGGACCAAAGGAGAGATGAACATCTACAATGGCTATAATACAGGTGCTGTCACCTACACTCTCGCAGTCTCTGATTTCTCGGCTAAGAATCTGAAAACCGGTACCTACAGGGTATTCCCGGTATGCCAGTTGAAAGGTGAAAATGAATGGAAGGTGTGTGATCCCAAAAACACCTATCTTTATATCAAAGCAGTGTACGCCACCAGCAAAGTGACACTCTCCATTGGAAAGCTCCAGCCCGCACTTACTGCTACTATCGAAACCCCGGGTTCCAAGGTAAAGAGTGTCAAACAGCCTGTCATCGTCACAGTTACCAACAATGGTGAGGATTTCTATGGTAATATCTATCTTTTTGCCAGTACTACCTCGTCGAAGGGTGATGTCAAATCGACTTCTGCATTGGCTGTTCCTGCCGGGCATTCTGTGAAAGTCTATATGAATTTCACTCCGAGTGCCGCTGGTACTTTTAATCTTTGGGCTACGACCAATTCCTCTGGGACTGAAGTCATCGGCTCTTCGAAATGTGTGATCGTCAAGGGCACATACTCAAGGAAATTGACGCTGTCATCACTGAATATCGCCAATCTCTCTTCGGGAAAGAAAATTCTCGGAACGACATTCAAGGCTACTTGCAACATCACCAACAGTACGAATTTTCCGTATGCTGGCATCGTGAGAGCCGTGCTTTATGTTGCCAATGGCTCTTATGTAAGTACCACGATGGTGAAAAATAAATTCCTGACTTTTGCCCCCAACGGCAAGGATTCCCTTGTTTTTGAGTTCGAAGGACTCAACCCCAGCAAGAAATATGCTATCGCAGTAGGTTATGAGGATGGTAGTGACATCAGCGGTGGTTGGAAGTATGGCTATTCTTTCTCAAATGCCGTTCTGACATACTATGGACCTGACAATATGGTGGCCATCGCTCCTGCTTCGAAAGTGACTATCCCCAATGGCGTGCTTGCCGTTGATCTTAGCAATACGACTGGAACCGTGAAGACAATAGTGCCCAACAACAACCCCAACACGATCTATTTCATGGGTGAGAAAGAGTCGGTCTCTGGCCTGTCCGGAAAGAACTACGTTAAAGGTACAACGGCGTCTACCATCACGCTTCAGGACGGTTATGCTTATTTCACACCTAAGAGATTCACTGCAAAGAAGATCTCCTACAGCCGACTGATGACAATCGGTACAGGGGGCTCTGGCGGATGGCAGACTATCGTCATGCCGTTTGCTGCCTCAACGGTCACCTGCAATGGACAGGAACTGAGATGGTTTAAGTCTGGCAGTGATACTAACGCTCATTTCTGGATCAAGGATTTCAGCGCTCTCAACGGCAATACGGTGTGCTTCGGCTATGTCGATGAGCTGAAAGCCAACCATCCTTATCTGATGGCAGTGCCCAATGAGAAATGGCCGCAAAGCAACTTGGTCGGAAAGACATTGGTCTTTAATGGCGAGAATGCTGTTCTGGATAAAGATCCGATAGTCATGACAGGCTCTGAGCTGTTTAACTATCGTGGAACATATATTGAGGAGAAAATGGACCACATCTATGTGATGAACAGCACCGGTAGCAAGTTTGTCTATGGCACTTACACCGTGAAACCCTTCAGATGCTATTTCATCAAGTCTAATCTCGATCCGACGGATGTCAATGACCTCAATATCGGTAGCTTCGATGAAACGAACGATATTTTCATGCCTGTCGTTGAGGAGAATGATGATGCGACGGTGGATGTCTACAACCTCAGTGGTGTGAAGGTCGGCAAAGCCAATGTGTCGGGCTCGCAAATCGAACTGGGTGACCTGCCAAAGGGCATCTATGTGGTCAAAGGAAAGAAAGTGATCAAGTATTGATCTCAAAAATACCCGAATGCAAAAAGCCCCTCCAGAAGGGGCTTTTTGCATTCGGTGAATTTACTATTGGCAAATCTTTATTGGGCTGCCTCTTGGTATCGAGCAAGCAACCACTCGTTTTGCTCGGGTATCGTCATCTCGCTGTTGTCCAGCAACAGTGCATCCTCGGCTTGGCGTAGCGGGCCTACTTCACGGTGACTGTCCAGATAGTCGCGCTCTTTCACATTGCGCAGGATTTCATCGTAGTCCGCAGGAGTGCCTTTCTCTTGCAGCTCCTTGAAACGGCGTTGAGCACGCACTTCAGCCGAGGCGGTGACGAAGACTTTCAGTTCTGCATCGGGGAAAACCACGGTGCCGATGTCGCGGCCGTCCATCACGACTCCTTTCTCGGCTCCCATACGCTGTTGCTGGGCGACAAGGGCTTCACGCACGAAGGACAGGGCTGCTACTTCACTTACTTTATTGGAAACTTCCATACCACGGATGAATCCTTCCACACATACGTCGTTGAGATAGGTGTCAGGACGACTTGTCTCAGGATTGAACTTGAAACTGATGCTTATTTCGGGAAGTTGGTTCTTCAATTCTTCCACTTGGAGATGGCCTTCTTCATCGTATAGTCCGTGTTGGATGGCATAGTAGGTCACTGCGCGGTACATGGCACCGGTGTCGACATAGATGTAACCGATTTTCCGGGCCAGATCCTTGGCCATGGTGCTCTTGCCGCACGACGAATGGCCGTCAATAGCTATCGTGATTTTTCTCATGTCTTTTATATGTTGAATGAAACGTTGGCGATGATGGATGAGGATGACACGTGATACTTGCCCCATGAGAGTTGGAGCTTGAAGCGCTCCAGGCTGATGCCTGCTCCAAGGGTAAGACCTGAGCCGTGGCTGCTTTCGTGCTCGCCGTCGGAGATTTTCATTTGGTTGCTGCGACGGAAATTCAGACCGCCTCCCACCCAGATCTGGTCGGAGAGGAGAATGTCGGCACCGACAGCCAGATGATTGATGAACTTGTCATCCCAATGGGTCAGGTCAAGCAGAGTGGCGGAGATCCGCAGAGGAGCGCCGGTGAATTTCTTGCTGACGCCAGCCTGGAGTTCGAACGGCAGTTTCTCATATTCCTCATCGTATGCTTTGAGTTGTCCGCCGAGGTTACGGGCCACAGCGGATACCGACAGGTCCTGGTCTTCGTCGTAGTAGTTCAGGCCGAGGTCAACGCACATGGCGATGGAGTTGTAGTGGCCTATGTACGAGGTGATCCATTTCGCGGCGATACCGCCTGATAAGTGGTTGGTCAGGTTGTAACTCAGATAGCCGGCCAGTGAGATGTCACGTGCGGAAAATTCTCCAGTCTGCACGTTGTTGGCGTCCACTTCTTTCATCGTGCCATAACCCATGTACTGGGCACTGCCGCCAACGGTCATGCGGTCCTTGACCACCTTACTGTAGGTGGCACTGGCAGTGTTCACCCCCGACATGTAGTTCATGAAATTCAAACCGATGCTGCCGTCGCTGACGGAGGTGAGCAGGGCTGGGTTTGAGAAGATCAGTGCAGGGTCATCTTCTATCAGGGTGATGTTCTCGCCTCCCATGGCCGCTCCATGGGCACTCACCGGGAGACGAAGGAAATTATAGGCAGTTTGGCTCTCTTGGCCATACGACAGTATGGCCTGAATCAAGGCAAATAGCACTAAAAAACCTTTTTTCATCCGTTTTATTTCAAAATTTTAGGCAAAGTTACACCTTTTTTCAAATATCTGAACTATTTTTGTATTTCGAAATGACAAGGTGCATGTTTTCTTTCTCAAATAACGGATTTTTGTTCCGTTTATTGGATGGAACAGCGACTTTTAATGGCCATGCCTGTGGTGGAATTACCATTGGACATGGATGACCGAATGGAATGGAAATAAAAAAATCGACCAACGCTGACTTGGAACGCTTCCGTCCGATGGGATTCTTCCTCGGATTGGTACTGGCATTGGCTGCATTCGTGGTCGCAATGGAATTTACTTTCAGCGACAGGGATGATCTGCTGGACTCCGATTTCCTCGATGAGATCGCCGAGGACATGGAGTTTTTACCTCCCATGGAGGAGAATATACCTTTGCCCGAACCGGAAGTTGTCACACCCTCGCAAACAGACCAGATAGAGGTGGTGGAGGAATCGAAACCTGCTGAGGCTGAGTTGGAGAGTGAGCAGAAACCGGAGGAGATCCTCACCGAAACCGAACTGGAGGAGAAAACCTTGGATGAGAAAGAGGAGGTGGCTCCTATACAGGAGGAAGAAGTGAAACTGCTCAACGAGGTGGAGCGACTACCCGAATTTCCCGGTGGAATGGCACAGTTGATAAAATGGTTGACCAACAACCTGAAATACCCCGAAGTTGCCAAGAACAATAAGGTCAGTGGCCGGATTGTGGTGTCTTTCATTGTCACCGACACGGGTGCCGTGGAGGATGTCAAACTCCTTAATCAGGTTGACCCCGTGCTTGAGAGGGAGGTCTTGAGGGTGATCAGGATGATGCCGAAATGGGAACCAGGAATCAGTGACGGGAAACCATGCCGCACACTTGTCCATTTACCCGTGGTATTTAAATTGTAAAGAATAAACGACTATGAATATGATGAATTCCAATGAAATCCTGAATTTGATCAACGGATACCTGGACAATATCAGGTATGATCGTAAACCCGAGGGCTTGTATGAACCGATCAAGTATGTGCTGTCTCTGGGCGGCAAGAGAATACGACCGACACTGATGATGCTGGCTTATAACTTGTTCAAAGACGACCCTCAGCGTATTCTTCCTTCTGCTTGTGCCTTGGAGACCTATCATAACTATACGTTGCTGCATGATGACCTGATGGATAATGCGGACTTGAGAAGGGGACACATGACTGTCCATAAGCGGTGGAATGCCAATACGGCCATTCTTTCGGGAGATTCGATGCTCGTGCTGGCTTTTGAACAGATGGCACAGTGCCGTAGTGATAAGTTCAAGGAGATTCATACACTCTTTACCCGCACGGCTCTCGAGATCGGTGAAGGACAGCAATATGATATGGAATTCGAAAACCGCAATGATGTGACAGAGGATGAGTATATCGAAATGATCAGACTGAAAACCAGCGTCTTGTTGGCTTGTGCTACGAAGATGGGGGCAATCTTGGCTGACGCTCCGGACGAGGATGCCGACAATCTTTACCAGTTTGGTGAGAAAATCGGTCTTGCTTTCCAGTTGCAGGACGATTTCCTGGATGTGTATGGCGACACCAAGGTGTTTGGAAAGGCGATTGGCGGCGATATCGTCTCTAACAAGAAAACGTATATGCTCATCAATGCTCTTGCTCTGGCCAATCCTCAGCAGAAGGCTGTCCTCCAGCATTGGCTGGACATGCCGGATCCCGACCCTCAGGAGAAAATCGCCGCAGTGACAGAGATTTACAATGAGATCGGCATCAATACGCTTGCCTCAGAGAAAATCATGTACTATTTCCATCAAGGCATGAAATGGCTGGATGCTGTACGTGTGAGCGACGAACGCAAGCAAGAGATTCTGGCTTACACCAAGGAAATGATGAAACGCGAATTCTGAGAGACTAATAAGTATCACATATGCCCTACCGAAGATTACCCAAGACGGACGCATCACGACTGAAAGCTCTCGAGGCTTTGGTCGATAATAAAGTGATGTATACCGAAGAGGGAAAATTCGTCGAACGGCATCTTCTTGCACAAGCCCAACGGCTTTACGGTCAACTGAGCGACCAGGTGACGAAGTTCAAGTTGACGAGGCGAACACAGGTGAGATATACCAAGCGTATTGTGCCGTTGCAGCATCGGGCTGCGACTTACTTGAGCCATTTCTTGCAAGTTTTGTTTCTTGCGGTGGAGAGAGGGGAAGTTCCGTCGAAGGCACTGGGGCGATATGAGGTGGATGCGCGGCAGATGGTCGTGCCTTACCTCAAGTCTGCGGATGCGCTGATGGAAAGGGCTCCGATTGTCATCAATGCGGAAAAATCAAGGATCAAGGAAGGCGGGAAACCGATTCTGTCGCCTTCCATCGGGGCTGTGATGACGCATTTCGATGTCTTCCGTAAGATGTACGACACGCAGCAGCAATATTTGCTTCGATCACAGAAAACGCTGGAGGATATCAACTTGTTGCGTCCGAAGGTCGATGCCGTCATCTTGCAACTTTGGGATGCGATCGAGTATCACTTCCGGCTGATGCCTGATGATCAGCGCTTTGTGGAGTGCCGGAAGTACGGGGTCATTTATTATTTCAGAAGAAACGAAAGGAGATTTTAATATGCAATTCATAGATACGCATATTCATATCGACGGACCTGAGTTTGATGACGACAGGCTTGAGGTGGTGGAAAGAGCTAAGAACGCAGGAGTCATCCGTATGTTCGTTCCGGCGATTGACCTGGAGTCGGTGGATCGGGTCTTGGATTTTTGCAGCAAGAACAAGGATTTCGCTTGCCCGATGATCGGCCTGCACCCTGAGGAGGTCAGAGAGGATTTCAAAGAGGTCCTCGACCGTATGGAGACGATGCTGCCGGGTCCTTTTGTCGGCATCGGTGAAATTGGTCTGGATTACTATTGGAGCAGGGAGTTTGAGCACCAGCAGTTGGAGGCTTTTGAAAGACAGGTGGGATGGGCTTGTGATTTCCAACTGCCATTGATGATCCACTGCCGGAAAGCCCAGAATGAGATGGTGGCCATATTGAGGAAATATCGTGATCGATTGCCCGGCGGCGTTTTCCATTGTTTCACCGGAAATCTTCAGGAAGCCCGTCAACTTCTTGATTTCGATGGATTCATGTTGGGAATCGGTGGTGTGCTGACTTTCAAGAAAAGCCATCTTCCAGAAGTTGTCGCCCAATTGCCTTTGAGCCGTATCGTGCTGGAGACGGATGCACCCTATATGGCTCCTGTCCCGATGAGGGGTAAACGCAACGAAAGTGCCTATATCTTGCATGTTATTGACAAAATGGCTGAATGTTATGGCATTGACAAGAATGTGATTGCCAGGCAGACTACGGATAATGCGTTGAGTGTGTTCAAAATGTCATGACCATGCGAAAGGTCTTCCTCCTGCTTGTCTTTCTGGCTTGGTCACATTTCGCTGGAGCGCTTGATACCGATTCACTCAGGAAATGGGGAGCTACGGTGGCTGTGAGTCCCGGCCATGCTCTCGTTGTGGACGAATACCAGCGAAAATGGCAGAAGGAAACCTCCAATCTCTCGTTTGACGTCTCTTTGCAACATGTCGCATTGCCATCTGATAGTGATGCTTTTGCCTCTGATTATGGATATCCCACCATTTCCGGGCATTTGAAATACAGCTTTAACCATGGCGTGACGATGCATAAGTCTCTTGATCCGTCATGGGGGATGGCAGAAGAGGTAGATTACGATTCCCGCATGGGAAACTCACTTGCGGCTTATGCTTCTTTTGCAAGACCCATTTGGCGTTCTTCGCGTTTGAGCCTCGACTATTCTCTCTCGATGGGGTTGGGGTATAGCAAGCATAAATACAACAAAGTCCATGCTGTCGACAACGAATTGATTGGTTCGAGATTCTTGATCTTTTTTGGTGCTGGTGCTCATCTGACTTGGAGGCTTTCAGGCGAATGGGGCTTGAAAGCAGGTGTCGATTATTGGCATTTGAGCAATGGGGCGCTCAATCGGCCTAATAAGGGGGCAAATATCATAGGTCCTTCTCTTGGTTTGACCTATATACCTTATTATAATAAATTGCCGGCTGGAATCGGGCGGCGTTTTAACCCTCCTTTCCGGAAATATTGGTTTGGGCATTTCGCTGTTGGGGTAGGGGGGAAGTCCCTGAATGAGGAATGGTTGCTCACACAATTCTCCACTCCTCGTGAAGATCCACTCTATCGTACGGATGACTTCAGTATCTATATGGCATACTCCATGCAGGCCGACATGATGTACCGGTATGTCCGTAGGTGGGCTTCCGGTATTGGTGTGGATGTCTTTTATGGTGCTTATGCGTCAAGGGTCCGCAGAATAGATGAGCTGCAGGGGGCACAGGTGAAACATAGTCCTTGGTCTCTTGGCATCGCATTGAAGCACCAGGTCTATTACCACCATTTCTCCATCGCCATGTCTCTGGGCTATTATCTCTATAGGGAAATGGGAGTGAATGCAGACAGGATCGAGAAGCCCTATTATGAACGTATCGGCCTTCAATATGAGTTACCTGGCTTGAGAGGACTCTCGATCGGTGCTTTTGTCAAGGCCCATCTCACCAAAGCAGACCTGACTGAGCTTGTCGTTTCTTTCCCTGTCTCTTTCTCTACCAAATAAAAACTCGTCCATACTTGGCGAATCCATTTATTTTTTGTAATTTCGCATCGTCAAACAAACAATCATGCCTTGAGATGAAAAAATTACTTGGTTTTTTGATACTTGCCTTTGTATTAGTTTCATGTAATTCTGATAAAAGACAAATCTCATCATATCTCGATAACAATTATTCCGACAGGGAAATTGAGGTGGTGGGGGATATCGTCGCCGATTCCACATTCTGCCCGCTCGACAAATTGGATAACACCTCTCTTGAGATCACAGGGCACAAGGCCATGCTGATGCACCTGCTTGAAGTAGATCCTGACTCCGCGTTTAGTTTGGCAAGGAATCTGAAAGCAAAATATGCCGGGAAAAACGGCTTTGCCGCTATCGCCTATCCTAAAGGAGCCAATAATCGCATGGCTTTGATGGCCAAGTGCAAGGAAAATGGTCAGGAAAGGGTTATCACTTTCTTTAAGAGCCTCCACGAAGATGCTATTGAATACTGTTCTCTGGATGTGGATGATGCAGTCGATAGTTTGCTGGTCAATTATAGCATGTTGATGGATGGCATCGAGGTGATTCTTCAAGATCAGGCTGCAAATCGTGGTGAAGAGTGAGCTCGATCGGCCTTAAAATCCCTCAAAATGTAAAATAAACCGAAAATTATTACTTTTTTCGTCATTTTTTCGCAGAAAAATTTGGAGGGTATGAAAATTTGCCATACCTTTGCATTCGCTGCGCTCCAAAAAGGAGATGACAGTAAAACAAGAAATCGTTCTTTGAGAGGATTACATAAAGACAGAAAGTAGTACAAGAAGCAGTGCCCCCTCCCGTCAGGGTATGGGGTGCACGGGTAGAAGATACGAGCCGTTCAATTCAAATTGAAGGTGCTTTTGAACTTGATA
>ODAI012140381.1_pt1 | contig 42976 bp, 33 predicted proteins | sample 1539321 | NCBI WGS metagenome assembly ODAI01 (sample SAMN02144231, study PRJEB22623) | gut metagenome | biome: sheep rumen | host: Ovis aries | place: New Zealand
AGGTGGGCAAGCACATCACCGTGAACTACATGATGGCCAAGGAGAGCGTGCAGCAGCGACTCAACGGCACCGCCCGCGACGGTCTCTCGTTCACTGAGTTCACCTATCAGTTGCTGCAGGGCTACGACTTCCTCTATCTCTATCAGCACAAGGGCGTGAAACTGCAGTTGGGCGGCAACGATCAGTGGGGCAACATGACCACCGGTACGGAACTCATTCGCCGCACACTGGGCAACGAGGTTGAGACCTTCGCCCTCACCTGTCCGCTCATCACCAAGAGCGACGGCAAGAAATTCGGCAAGACAGAGAGCGGAAACATCTGGCTTGACCCACAGCGCACCACACCGTATAAGTTCTACCAGTTCTGGCTGAATGTCAGCGATGAAGACGCAGAGCGATACATCAAGATATTCACTTCTTTGGAGAAAGACGTGATTGATGCCCTGGTGGAAGAGCACAAGCAGGATCCCGGCCGCCGCATCTTGCAGCGCCGCCTGGCTGAGGAAGTCACCGTGCTGGTACATTCGCAGGAGGCACTCGACACTGCTATCGAGGCCAGCAACATCCTTTTCGGCAAGTCCACCAAGGAGAGCCTGCAGAAACTGGATGAGCAGACGTTCCTGGATGTGTTCGACGGAGTGCCGCAGTTCACTGTCGGCCGCGAGAATCTGGGACAGCCCGCCGTTGATCTGTTCACACAGACAGCCGCCGTGTTCCCCTCAAAGCGCGAAATCCGCGAGTTCGTCAAGAGCGGTGCCTTGTCGCTGAACAAGGAGAAACTGGCCGACTTCAACCGCCCCGTAACGGCTGAAGACCTGATTGACGACAAGTATTTGTTGGTGCAGCGAGGCAAGAAAAATTACTATCTCATCATTGTGAAGTAAGAAATTCATTGAAAATTTGATTTTTTTCAATTTTATTTCGTACCTTTGCAGCCGAAAACAAAGGGATTGGGTGATGGTGTAATGGTAACACTACAGGTTTTGGTTCTGTCATTCCCGGTTCGAATCCGAGTCACCCAACTGTTTTTACAAAGGTTAAGGTGTTGGAGTCTGTTCGTTTTATGCGGGCAGGCTCATTTTTTATTGAAGTCTTAATCATTTATAAATCATAGCATGTTTGGCATTAAGTAAGAAATTTTTTTGTATCTTTGCAGCAAGACAAACAAATCAAAACATTTTGCTATATGAAGACAAATTATGAAGTACGTTATGCAGCCCATCCAGAGGACGCAAAGAGTTATGACACCAAGCGCATCCGCCGCGATTTCCTGATAGAGAAAGTGTTTGCTGCCGACGAGGTGAACATGGTTTATTCCATGTACGACCGCATGGTGGTGGGCGGTGCCATGCCCGTGGCAGAGTGCCTGAAACTGGAGGCCATCGATCCGCTGAAGGCTCCTTATTTCACCACACGCCGCGAAATCGGCATCTTCAACGTGGGCGGAGCCGGCTGCGTGAAGGTTGGCGACGAGGTGTTTGAACTCGATTATAAGGAAGCACTCTACATCGGCCGCGGCGACCGCGACGTGGTGTTCTGCTCCAAGGATGGCCAGAAACCTGCCAAGTTCTATTTCAACTCCACAACGGCTCATGCCGAATATCCCTGCAAGAAAGTTACCAAGGAGAACGCCGTGGTGGCTCACATGGGTTCACTGGAGATGAGCAACGAGCGCGATATCAACAAGATGCTGGTCAATCAGGTGCTCCCCACCTGCCAATTGCAGATGGGAATGACCGAACTGGCTCCCGGCAGCGTGTGGAATACCATGCCCGCACATGTGCACAGCCGTCGCATGGAGGCTTATTTCTATTTCGAAGTGCCCGAAGACCAGGCTGTATGCCATTTCATGGGCGAAGTGGAAGAGACGCGCCACTTGTGGATGAAGGGCGACCAGGCCGTGCTTTCTCCCGAATGGAGCATCCACTCGGCAGCCGCCACTCACAACTATACCTTCATCTGGGGCATGGGCGGTGAGAACCTTGACTATGGCGATCAGGACTTCTCAAAGATTACTGATTTGAAGTAAAAAGAACAATTCTCAAAAAATACAACAACAAAATGACAAATCCATTTTCATTAGAGGGTAAGAATGCGTGGATTACCGGCGCATCTTACGGTATCGGTTTCAACATTGCCAAGGCATTCGTGGCTGCCGGTATCAAGAACATCATCTTCAACGACATCAATGAGGCTGCGCTCGAGCGCGGACTGAACAACTACAAAGAGGCCGGCATCGTGAACGTGCACGGCTATGTGTGCGACGTAACCAAGGAAGACGACGTGAAAGCACTCGTTGAGAAGATTCACGCCGAAGTGGGCAACATCGACATTCTGGTGAACAACGCCGGCATCATCAAGCGCATTCCGATGCACGAAATGAAGCGCGCCGAGTTCCAGCAGGTCATCGACATCGACCTTGTGGGACCGTTCATCGTGTCTTCTGCCGTGCTTCCCGAAATGATGGAGCGCCGCGAGGGTAAGATTATCAACATCTGTTCCATGATGAGCGAACTGGGACGCGAAACCGTTTCTGCCTATGCAGCAGCCAAAGGCGGTCTGAAAATGCTCACACGCAACATCTGCTCAGAGTATGGAGGGTACAACATCCAGTGCAATGGCATCGGCCCGGGCTACATCGCCACACCGCAGACCGCTCCGCTCCGTGAGCGTCAGGCCGACGGCAGCCGCCATCCATTCGACTCGTTCATCTGTGCCAAGACACCGGCAGGCCGCTGGCTTGAGCCCGAAGAACTGGGCGGCCCGGCCGTGTTCCTCGCTTCTCATGCATCAGATGCAGTGAACGGACATGTGCTCTATGTAGATGGAGGTATTCTGGCCTACATCGGCAAGCTGCCATAAAAGAGTCATCAATCCATCAAGCAGCCGCTTCCCAAATGGGGGGTGGCTGCTTTGTTTTTTCGTCGCTGTCATTCTGCATCGCCGCCGTCTGCGTCCCATTGCACGTACCAAGGTGTCGCCAGTCAAATTTTCAGGGTGGATATTTGGCTGTATCGGATAATGTTGTTATATTTGCACCTCAAAATGAAATCGCTATGAAAAGAATATCCCTTGTTGCATGTGTTTTGCTGGCAGTGCTCCTTACGGGGTGCGCTCCCAGAGTGGCAACCGATTTGGCAAGCCATGAATGGCCGGCCACATCGCCCGATTCGGTATATGTTTTCCACATCAACGAAAGGGTTCCGCAAGGGGCGCAGGTCATCGGAAAGGTGAAAGTGGTGGACACCGGTTTCTCTGTGGGCGGCACTTTTGAGCGGGTGATGCAGTTGGCTGTCAACGCCACGGCAAAGAATGGCGGCAATGGCCTGAAGATTACCGAGCACCGTTGGCCCGACCGCCACAGCACCATCCACCGCGTGTGGGGCGACATGTTGCGCATTCCCGAGTCGGCTCTGGCAGAGAGCGAGGTGCCCGACACCATGGAATATTCAGCCCTGCAGCAAGTGCTGCCGACCGAGGAATATGCCGAATTCATGGAATACAAGGCCGCCAAGCAGCGTTATGAGGAAGACCGGCGTGCCTTCGAGGAGCAAATGCGCAAGATGGATGAGGCCGCCAAGAATGCTCCGCACAACATTTTCCGCCTGAGCGCCGGTCCTTCGTTAATGACTTCAAAATATCAAGTGGGCAATCATCTCTATAAGTCGCGCTTCGGTTTCGACATCTGTGCCGACTACGACCATGTATGGAAGTCGGGTTTCGGATTCGGCATTAACTACCGGCACAACTACACGTCGTTCAATGAGGGCATCAAAATGCGCTTGGACTATGTGGGACCCAGTGTGGTGATGGCCACTCCAACGATGAATACAATCCGTCTCGACCTCGCCTTCGGCCTGGGCTATTGCCACTACGGCGAGTCATACGCCAACCAGACATACACACAGAATCGCATGGCCGTCACCATGCGCGTGGGTGCCGAGTTGAAGGTGGCGCGCCATCTGGCCTTGGGTGCGCAGTTAAGCGCGTTCACCATGAGCATGAAGAAGCCCGAGAACATAGAACTGAAGAAAGACGAGTTCTACGGCATTGAGCAGGTGGGGCTGCAGGTTGGCTTGCGCCATTATTTCTAATTCCGTGGAAGGAAGTGCATGCTGTTCTCGAGCGTCACGTGCTGCGAAAGTGCGAAACCGCCTGTTTCAACGGAGCAAAGCAATGCTTTGCCACGTTGGGCAGCAGGGAATGCTTCAGCAAATCAATATAATTTACCGTGCAAATTAATATGATTTACTTTTCAAATCAAATTGATTTACTCTGCAAATTATATTAATTTACCTTTGCATAGGATTGCCATTGAGTGACGAAAGTGCCCTGTTTCATGCTCGAAAACGGCACTTTACTCATGATAAATGCATGCTGCACCGATGCCATGCCAATTCATCAACCGTGCGGGCAGACGGCGCGACTGACTCGGAAGAGCGAAAAAGATTTGGTGATTTGCAAAAAACGGTGTACCTTTGTAGCAAACAACTAATAATCATAAAATGAAAAACGTCATTTTAATTCTTTCAATGCTTATCGCCACCGCATTGACGGCAAAGGCACAGACGTGGGACGGCACCACGGCAACAGGCTACGACGGAGGCGACGGGACGGCCGAAAGCCCGTACCTGATTGCAAACGGACAGCAGTTGGCGAAACTGGCCGAAGACATGTTGGCAATCACCGACTTCAGCAAAGGCAAGTATTTCAAACTGACGGCCGATATCTTGATGAACGAGGGCGTGTTTGAAGCCATTGTCCCTTCCACGCGGCAAGATCAGGAAGACCTGCCGAAAGACAACGACCTCTCCATGTTTCGTGAAACACCCAACATCGGCAGTTACGACAGCGACGATTCCTATGTTGCCTTCCAGGGCACCTTCGACGGCGACGGCCACCGCATCATCGGACTGCTCAGCAAACTATACAGCGGCAAGACCTTCGACGGTTTGTTCCGCGTGTTGGAAAATGCCACGGTGAAGAACCTGGGCATCAGCGACAGTTACCTGCTGAGCAATGCCTATGCGGGAGCCCTGGCCGGCAGGGTAATCGATTCGAATATTGTGAACTGCTATGTGGAGCGCAGTTATATAGAGGGTGGCGGCTCACGCAACGCAGCACTCATCGGCCAGTGCCTCGGCCATTCGCAGATGGTGAACTGCTATGCCGATGCCACCGTGTTCGGCAAGAACGACATGGGCGGCCTGATTGGGCGCATCGGCAACGGGAGGGAGAACTCCTGTGTGGTGGACAACTGCTTTGCCTACGTCAACATCCGCGAGAAACGGCGCAACAACGGTGCCATCAGTTCAGAGTGCGGACTGGGTTCTACGGTGCGCAACTGTTACTACTGCAAACTGGGTGAGACGCAGGGGGCCATCTGGAAGGACTATCTGTATGGCACTGTTGAAAATACCAAGGAATTGTCTGCCGAGGCCTTTGCCGCCGATGGTCTTCTTGCCGACCTCAATAGCCGATCGCAGCAACTGGCCGGTGCCGCCCGCTGGAAAAGTGGTGAGCGTCACCCGCAGTTAGACTATTCACAATTCACGGAAGACACCCAAGGCATCAGTGTGCTGTATAACGATGTAACGCCCGGTACGCGTACTTACCTGTTGAACGGCATGGCCGCAGGCACCGCCAATGCGCATGGTGTCTATATCATCCGCACCACATCATCCAACGGCAAGAGCACCGTCAAAAAAGTCATCAGATGAATCATCTCATCAAAAAAGAAAAGATAATACCAATGAGAAAATGGCTATTCATGGCTTTGCTGACAGCCTTTACACTTAGTGTCAGCGCACAGAACTATCCGCCCAAGGAGACTCCGACACTGGAGTTTGCCATGCAACTGCGAGTGGCCATCGGTGAAATGCTCACCGTGGGCGACACTCCGCACGGACGGCGCACGGTGATACCCATCACGGGCGGCACGTTTGAAGGTCCGCTGCTGCGAGGAACCATCATCAATGGCGGTGCCGACTATCAGCAAACCACTGGCAAACGCACTGAATTGGAGGCCATCTACTGTATCCGTACCGACGATGGCATCGTGATCCACGTGCGCAACCGCGGCATCGTGTGCAATGATCCGCAGGCTTATTATTTCAATACGGCTCCTCAGTTTGAGGCACCCGCCGACAGCAAATATGCCTGGCTGAACAATGCCCTCTTCGTATGCCAGCCCGATTTTTCGTCCGACTTCAAGGGCATTGTGCTCAATGTGTGGAAAGTGAAATAAATCTCCGGCATCTGATTGTGATGCAGATGCCGGCGGCCACCCATTATAAATCTTCCCCTATGCGCTGAGAATACTGGGTGATGATGTCGAGCATCTCGTTGGGCAGATAGCCGAATGCCTTCTCGATGAGTGATTCGGGTATCTCATAGAAAGCCTCTGCCAAGGCACCCGTGATGTCGGCCTTGGTGTCGGTGTCGCCATCGGCGAGCACGGCAATGCGGATGGCATCTTCAAAATTCTGGCTCTCCAGGAAACAGCGTATGGCCATGGGAACCGTTTCCATGCAAGTGCCGTCGAAATGGTTCTCGCTGCCAATCTTGTAGATGTCGCGAAGCGAAGGTATCTCGTAGCCCCACATTTTCTCCACCTTACGCTCCACCTCGTCTTTGGTGATGCGGCAGGTGCGCAGCCAGTAGCACAGCGTGGCAATGCACTCGGCACCCTTGATGCCTTCGGGGTGGTTGTGCGAGGGTTCGGCGGTGCGCCGCGCCTCTTCTTTCACAACCTGGTAGTCGTTGAAGAGCCATGCCACGGGACTCACACGCATGGCAGAGCCGTTGCCGAATGAGCCGTAAGGCTGCGGGTTGTCTGAGAGCACCCACTCGTGGAACCGTCCTCCGTATCCACCCGTCGGGTTTGGATATTTGCGGCACCATTCGTGAAGCGATTCCTTATACGGCTTCCCGTTGAGGATGGCATCGGCAATGGCAATGGTGCAGATGGTGTCGTCGGTGAAGTCGCATTCGGGAGTGAACAACTTGAATCCTGGCTGTGGCGGTTCGGAAAACTCGAACCTTGAACCTACAATGTCTCCGATGATTGCTCCAATCATAGTATCTGGGATTGTTTAGTGACTGATGAAAAAGCGGAAATGGCACGCTAAGTAGTCCCACCGAGAATCGAACTCGGATCTAATCTTTAGGAGAGACTTGTTCTATCCATTGAACTATGGGACCCCCATTTCTGCTGCAAAATTACAATGTTTATGCGAGAAAACCAAATTTTTCTCTCTTTTTAATCCGTTATGCGCACTCTTCCCTTGCTGAGGCTCAGCAAATCGGGCAGGTCGTAATAGCGGAGCGCGCCAGGCACCACATTGCTGAGCATGTTGCGCTGCATGGGGTTTTCTACATACGAGCGCCATGTCTTCAGCGTAGCGGTGAGGTTTGCGCTGCCTATTCGCTCGTCGATCACGGCAGCATGCATCACCACCGGGCCGAACAGTCCGTCGGCCACGATGCGCACGGGGCGGTTTTTCAGTTGCTCATGGCTGTCGCAGAAGTTGAGCAGGGTGCGCACATCGCATACCCGCTGACCCAGCAGGGGGCGGTCGATGTGGAGGGCTGCCGCCGCACAGCGGTATTCTCGGTTCCAGAATTTGGTGAGATTATACAGATAGGGGTCTTCCATCTCGCCCACGCCGCGCACGTCTGCCGCCACTAGGATGGTGCCGTCGGTGGTGAAGTCGCGCCGCATCAGGTCGTTCAGATACCATGCCTTTCCGTTTTCGTGCAGGTGAATCTCCACGGCTGATGCCTTGCCGGCCGTTTCAGGTACCAGTACCACGCAGGCCACCGGCATCTGTCCTTCGCAATTCACCTGGAACCGCAGTTCCTCATAGCCGCGTCCGTGGCTCGTTCCTGTGGGAATGATTTCTATCTGGTCGTTAAACTGCGCGATGCCCAGCAGTTGCATCATCTGGCGGCGTATGTCTTTCAGACTGCCTTTGCAGAAACGGTCTCTTGAAGACTGCCACTGGTTCATCATCTCACCCGTGATCTGCATGGTTGACAGAGCATCGGGATATTGCAGGTTCACCTGTCCGCGCAGGGTGCAGAGATGGTCGGCCGACAGGGGACTTAGCACATCGTGGCTGGGGTTGGTGAGTATTGCCGCAGAGGGTGTGGAGCCGTTGGCCAGCCATTTGTGGAAAAACAAGAGCATGCGCTGCTGCACGTCCTCGGGCGTGGCGTGCCCGTCTTCAGCGTAGTATTGGTCCAGGCGGTCGCCAACGCCCTGCAGGTCGTAGCACTGTTTCAGTTCCTCGAAACCGCGCAGGGCTCCCCAGTGGTCAACGAAATCATATTTGCCGTCCAGAATAAGGAAAGGCCGAAGCAGGAAATCCTTGCCCTCGCGTGCAGCGTTCATCAGTGCCATGTCGGCAATCTCTATCCTTGCGCGCCCTTCACCGCTTGCCTGCTGGCATCCGTCGGAGGCCCCGTCTTTCTCAATGGTGCGCTCCCTGGACGAGAAGAACAGGCCCACGCACGAGGCTTTCACGCGGCGGTCGAGGGCTGTGAGATAGGCAGCCTGAGTGCCTCCGCCCGAAAAGCCGTAGCAGCCGATGCGGTCGGCATCGATGTCGTGGCGCGAAACCAGATAGTCGATGGCGCGGCTGTTGTCGAAAAACTCCTGAGCGGCCAGACTGCTGCCCAGCAGTTCGAAAGCCGGATTCAGCAGCGTGTGCTCTGTGGTGACACCGCGTGTGAGGTCGTTGCCCTCTTTGTCGATGAGTTGCAGGCGTTCTCCCTGTGCGATGGGGTCCACCACCATCACGGCAATGCCGTTCATTGCCATGCGCACGGGCAGCGCTGCGCCGCGCCCTTTGCCCGTGATGCCGTGTCCGCACATGTCGATGCATGCCGGGACGGGCGTTTTAGCATGGTCGGGCATATAGAGATGAGCCGTGACATAACGGCCAGGTGTGCTCTGGAAAACAATCTTCTCCACGTGGAAGCCTTCCATCGGTATCGTTCCCGTTACCTGTGGCTGCAGCGGAGTGCGCTCCGGCAGTTCGCCCACCACTTGCTGCATGCGCTTCTGGGCATCGGTGATGTATTGCTGCAAGGCGGTTTTCGACTTCATGGCGCGTTGCAGTTCCTGTTGCCGCTGCCAGTAACAGCGGTGCATGTCTTCCATGAGATAGGAATAGAATGCGTCGCTCTGGCTGAATCGCAAGGCTCGCCAGTTGGGTGCCTGGGCGAGACTATAGGCTGATGCAGCCATGAATATGGCTAATGCAATGATCTTTTTCATGTTTGTGCTATTTGATTTCAAGGGTGATGTCGTCAAGGTTTGTCAAATTGGAGTTGACATACAGTTTCTTCATGTCGGCATCATACCACCAGCCTTGCGACTGGCTGCCGGCACTGATTTGTGTGAGTGGAGAGCCGTTCTGAACAACCGACGAGGGCTCTTGGTCAAAGAATGCTGCCACGGCATAGGAGCGCTCTTTCAGACGGTAGAGACCTGTTGACTTATGTATCTGCAGTGTCCACGTGCCTTGGTCGTAGTTGCTCTCTATGTTTGTGGTGGAATAGATACCATGCTGATAGTCCATGCTTTTGCCGTCGTCGTCGTAAAGCAGGTAAGTGGATTTCCCCTGCGGATAGCAGAGTAGCGTGATTACCTCCACGGGATGCTCGTTGACATACTGCATGGCCGGTTGTTGTGGGATGATGGCACCCTCGCGGATGAAGATGGGCATCAGGTCGGGCGGAGTGAGAAACGATTTATGCTGGCGACCGTCAATGCGCTCGCCCGTCCAGAAGTCCACCCATTTGCCTCCGGGGAAATAGACGGGGCGGCTCAGCGCGTTCTTCACCGTGACGGGACATACCATCATGCCCTCGCCGAACATATACTGGTCGGATATGCGGTAGGTGAGTTCGTCGTTCTGCCAGTCGTATAGCAGGGGAGTCATCAGCGGTCTGCTGGTCTTATACATCCTGTATGCGTTACTATATATATAAGGTATAAGCGAATAGCGCAGCGAATCATACTTGATAAAGATGCGCATGGCCTCTTCGCCATAGGTCCAGGGCTCGTGATAGCGTGGATGGTCCATGCCGAAGAGAATGGATACCGGGCTGAGCATGCCAAACTGGCACCAGCGCAGATAGAGGTCGGTGTCGTAGTCGGAATACTGCTCGAATCCTCCCATACAGTGCGACCAGTAGCCAACACCAGACAGACCGATGTTCAGACCGCCGCGAATGACGGGCTCAAACCATTGCCACTCCGTACCCCAGTCGCCAGCCCAGATGAACGGGTAGCGCTGGATGCCGGCATATCCCTCGCGCGTATGGGTGAATCCGCGCTGGTTGTTCAACTGCATGAACTTGTTGTAAGGAGCCTGGGCATAGGCGATGGGAAACAGGTTGTGCAACTGTGCGGCACCATAGTCGCTGTTGTGTGCCTCGTTGAGACGGAAGGCACTGCCCACATCGGTCTTTACAAATTTCACGCCTAACGATGTGATCTTGCTCATGGCATGGTCCCACCACCAGTCAACGGCCTTGGCATCGAAGAAATTCACCAGTCCTTCGGCCTGGGCATTGGGGTAGAGTATGCCGGCCTGCTTGCCTTCGGTGAACACCGTGCTCGTTTTGCCGTCGTCGAGAATGGAGCGGATGTGCAGACCGAACATGTCTACATGCTGGGCATAGATGGAATCGATCATTGCCTTGGGATTGGTGAACTGGGGCTGGAACTCAAAGCAGCAGCCGCCATTGCCGAAACGGGAATTGAAGATGCGCCATGTGGAGTCGAGCCACAGCAGGTCGAAGGGAATGCCCTCCTTGCGCATGCGCTTCACCAGATCTACATTGTATTGTCCGTTGGCCTCTTTCTCGTGTTTCCACGTGCCGCCGCTGTAGGATCCGAGATGCAGGCCATAGGCAGAGCGCGGCATCATGGGACACATGCCGGTGAGTGTCTGATACTGATGGAGCATGTCTTCAATCTTGGGTCCCAGTATGAAATAATAGTCGAGCGGTCCTTCTGTGGCGGCGAAACTGTAGCGACTGTTGCCGCTCCAGCCCATATCCCAGTCGGTGGGAGCCGCGTTGTGGAAGAAAACGGCATAGCCTTTGCTGCTCATGAAGTAAGGCACAGGGCAGTAGTTGGCGCGCAGGATGTCTTTTCCGCCCACAGCGGGCTTTGTGCCATGACCGAGTTCCACGTTCAGATGGATTTTCTGGCCGCGCTGGTCGATGTGGTCCATGCGTTCGCCGAAGCCAAAGAAATGCTCGTCGGGCGAGAGGCGGCAGACGGTTTTCGGCCCTTCTTGTTGGCTGATGCTAACCTCCGTTTCTTGATAGAGCACGATTCCTTCCTTGTCTTTCACGGTGATGCGCCAGGGGTTGGGCATTGCCGTAATCTGCAGGTCGTCGGTTGTCACATCGGCTTGCGCGCTGGTGGTGAGCACGTGGAAGTCAACAGGCTCGAAATCGTATTTCACCACCATCCACGGTTCGTTCTCGGGAAAAGTCTTGCCGGTGCTTTTCAGAATGCGCACCATCTTGCTGTTGCAGAAATCCATGCGCATGTCACCCTGCCCGGACATGAGCGTGAGCGAGTTGCCGCTGACCTTGGTGTCGATCTGTGCGTTCATGCTCAGCGACAGCAAGAAGAATAAGATACTGGTGGATGCTTTTTTGATGCTGTTCATTGTTTTAGTAGTATTGAAAGTAGTGATAGTAAAACGGATATGGTTTTGTGTCTGATGGTTTGATTTCGCCCCTCTGCAGGAACCGGCCAGCGGTCTTTTCCTACAGAGGGGCGATGAATATGGGTGTGTCAGCCCACTTGGCTGCCGGGCTTCACGTCTTTGGTAGTGGTTACCACGCTGAGGCTTTCGTCGAAGTCAACGGCGGAAAGTATCATGCCCTGGCTCTCCAGACCCATCATCTTGCGGGGTGCGAAGTTGGCCACGAAAAGGATTCGCTTGCCGATGAGCACTTCAGGATTCTCATAGAAGGCAGCGATGCCACTGAGAATGGTGCGCGGTGTGCCGCTGCCGTCGTCGATAGAGAACTGCAGCAGTTTCTTCGATTTCTTCACTTTCTGGCAGTCGGTCACCAGTCCCACGCGGATATCGAGTTTCTCGAAGGTTTCGAAGTCAACGTTCTCTTTCACGGGAGCGGCCTTGAAGGCAGCGGCCTCATTGGCTTTCTTTGTGGCTTCCAGTTTGTCGAGTTGCTTCTGAATCACCTCGTCGTCAATCTTTTCGAAGAGCAATTGCGGCTCGCCGAGTTGGTGGCCGGGCTTCAGAATCTCCGTGTCGCCGAGTTGGTTCCAGTCGAACTCAGGCAGATTGAGCATTTCGCGCAGTTTCTTCGATGAGAAAGGCAGGAACGGTTCAAAGGCGATGGCGAGGTTGGCTGTCAGTTGCAAGCAGATGTTCAGGATGGTTTCACACCGTTTCTGATCGGTTTTCCATACCTTCCATGGTTCGCACTCTGTGATGTAGCGGTTGCCGATGCGCGCCAGGTTCATGGCCTCTTTCTGTGCATCGCGGAACTTGAACTGGTCGAGCAGTTCCTCTACCTTCTGTTTCACATCCTTAAACTCCTCAATGGCCTGGCGGTCTGTGTCAGTCAGTTCGCCACAGGGAGGCACCACGCCGTTCCAGTATTTCTTTGTCAGTTGCAGGGCCCGGTTCACGAAGTTGCCATATATGGCCACCAGTTCAGAGTTGTTGCGCTCTTGGAAATCTTTCCAGGTGAAATTGTTGTCCTTCGTTTCGGGAGCGTTGGCTGTGAGCACATAGCGTAGTACGTCTTGTTTGCCGGGCATGTCCACCAGGTATTCGTGGAGCCAGACGGCCCAGTTGCGCGAGGTACTGATCTTGTCGTTCTCCAGATTCAGGAACTCGTTGGCCGGCACGTTGTCGGGCATGATATACTTGCCGTGAGCCTTCATCATCACAGGGAAGATGATGCAGTGGAACACGATGTTATCTTTGCCGATGAAGTGAACTAGACGGGTGTCGTCGTCTTGCCACCATTTTTCCCAGTTGCCCCATTTCTCAGGATTCTTTTCGCAAAGTTCCTTGGTGTTGGAGATGTAGCCGATGGGAGCGTCGAACCATACATAGAGCACTTTCCCCTCTGCTCCTTCCACGGGAACAGGGATGCCCCAGTCGAGGTCGCGCGTCATGGCGCGAGGCTGCAAGTCCATGTCGAGCCACGACTTGCACTGTCCGTACACGTTGGGCCGCCACTCTTTGTGCTCTTGCAGAATCCATTGCTTCAGCCATTCCTGATATTGATTCAGCGGAAGATACCAGTTCTTGGTCTCTTTCAGCACGGGCACCGAGCCGCTGATGGTGCTCTTGGGGTTGATGAGTTCTGTGGGCGAAAGGTCGCGTCCGCACTTTTCGCACTGGTCACCATAGGCACCCTCGTTGTGGCAGTGGGGGCATTCGCCCGTCACATAGCGGTCGGCCAGGAACTGGTGAGCCTCCTCGTCGTAGAGTTGCGTGGTGGTTTCCTCCGTCAGTTTCCCTTCGTCGTAGAGTTTGCGGAAGAAATCAGCAGCAAACTGGTGGTGGATTTTACTGGTGGTGCGGCTGTAGATATCGAAGTTGATGCCGAATTGCTCAAACGAATCTTTAATCATCTTGTGGTAGCGGTCAACCACATCTTGCGGGGTAATGCCCTCCTTACGGGCGCGGATGGTAATGGGTACACCGTGCTCATCGCTGCCTCCGATGAAAATCACGTCTTGTTTCTTCAGACGGAGATAGCGCACGTAGATGTCTGCCGGCACATAGACACCGGCTAAATGACCGATATGCACACCGCCGTTGGCATAAGGCAGGGCTGCTGTCACTGTGGTGCGCTTGAAATTCTTGTTTTGTTCCATTTCGATTTCGTCGTTTTATTGGCTGCAAAGTTACGAAAAATCGAGTGCAGAGCAAAATAATTGTTTTATTTTTTATGTCGAGATGGAGGAGTTTCCCTGAGCAAAGCGAAAAAGTTATGCAAAGTTACGTAAAATCGAAAGCAGTTCCTCGTGGATGATGCCGTTAGAGGCGATGATGCTGTTGCCTTGTGTAAAGTGAGCGTTCCCCTGATAGTCGGTAACATGCCCGCCTGCTTCTTTCACAATCATGGCACCGGCCATGAAGTCCCATTGGCCGATGTATTTCTCGGCATAGGCATCGAGACGCGCCGCGGCCACATAGCAAAGTGCCATGGCTGCAGAGCCAATCATGCGGATGCTGGCGGCACGACCATAGAAGTGATGGATTAATTGGAGGATGAGGGGTTTATAGGCATCGCTGTTATAGGGCAGTTGCAGACAGAGCAGGGCATCTTCGGCCTTCTGCTTGCTCACGTGCAGTTGCTGTTCGTTGCAGTAAGCCCCGCCTCCCTGCCAGGCAAAGAAGCACTCGTCGGTGGTGATTTCGTAGACCACGCCCAGCAGGATGTTTTGTCCGCGACACAAGGCAATGCTCACACAATAAGGGGCAAAGCCATGAATGAAATTGGTGGTGCCGTCTAAAGGGTCAACCACCCAGCAATACTGTTCGTCGTCGTAGGTGGCAGAGCCTTCTTCTGTGATGAAGCCCGCTTCTGGCAGCAACAGACGCAGGGCATCGACGATGAGGCGTTCTGAAGCCTTGTCCACATACGATACATAGTCGTGGGCGTGCTTTCGTTCCACATTCTCCATGCGGAACCCCTTTCGTTCCTCTTTGATATAGTGTCCTGCCTTGCGGGCCACCTCGCATACACTGAGTGTCAACGCTTTCAAATCATCCATCGGTCTTTCTGTTTTTGGGGTCAAAGTGATTCTTGTTCTTTCTTCCTGAGAGCTCTAAAAAGCAGCATGGCATCACGAAGAATGTCTGCGTGGTCGAATGCCAAAGGAGGAAGGGCATTCAGCGCAAACCATTCTGCCTTGGCGGCATCGTCGTTGCCCTTTACGGGGAAGGGTTTTTCTGCTAATGCGAGATAGGCCACGGTGACGGTGCGTCCGCGCGGATCGCGCTCAACACCGGAATAGGCACCTATCTGTTTCAGCAGACTTACGTTGAGGCCCGTTTCTTCTTTCAGTTCCCTGATGGCGCATTGCTCCGCTGTTTCATCCATATTCATGAAACCGCCTGGGAAAGCCCACTGTCCTTTGAAAGGATCATTGCCGCGCTGAATCAGCAGCACGCGGGGGATTTCTTCAAGGGTAATCACCACGCAGTCGGCCGTAACTGCCGGTCGTGGATATTTGTAAGTGTACGGCATGATGCAAGTTGCTTTATCAATAATGGCGCAAAGTTAGTGATAATTCCATTAAGAAGGCCTAACTTTCCCGTATTTTTTGCATTATTTTATCGAACTCCTTGGCACCACCCGTTTGGTTGAAGAGTTTTTTCAGAAGGCGTACGCGGGAGTTGGTGATGCTTTGTGGTGTTGAGATGGTAAGCGCGGCGATTTCTGTGGGCAGGAAATTCTGGCGAGTAAGCAGACAGACGGTCTGCTCTTTTGCACTGAGTGAGGAAAGCAATTGTTGTAGCCGGGGAGTCTGCGCATAGGATATTTGTGCGAGCACGTTTATGTCTTCGTCATCCGCTGCTTTGCCTTTTTTGGCGGTGGCGTGCAGTCGCGAAACGATTTCCTTCAGTTGGCGTGAGTTCTCGCGTTGTTCGCGTTCCTTCTGCCGTCTCATCTGTGTCAGTTCGGAACGCGTCAGGTCATATCGCTGCTGACTTTCGGCAAAGCGGGCATTCAGTTGGTCTATGCGGTGGCGGCTATATCCGAGAATGATGATGGCGGCAATGACCAGAAAGAGAATGGCTGCAAGCAGCACAATGGTGGTAGTGTATTGGCGGCGTTCTTTCTGCTGTTCATCGTATTGCGTCTGCAGGTCGATAATACCTGCAGCGTCGCTGTTTTCGTAAAGGCTGTGATAAACCTCGTTGAGGCGCATGCTGTATTCGGCAACATTGGCCACATCGCCTTTGCAATTCAGATATCTGATGAGTTGCCTGTAAGACTGGATGCTGACATCAGGCGAGATGGAATTGATGAGGCGGTACCATTGTTCGCGAGCCGCCACGTTATCGCCTTGTTGCAAATAGATGTCGGCCAGCAGTTTCATGGCGCGGTCGGTGGGGAAGTACCTCATGGACTGCAGCAGTTGTTCTTTGGCTTCTTTCAGTTTTCCGGTAGCCAGTGCGATACTTGCCAGATTGACCAGATGAGTGGCGCGTATCTCTCCATTGGTTTTCGAAGCCAGCGTTGCCGCTTTCCGTGTGTAAAAGAGCAGACTGTCTCGCTCGCCCAGCATGTCGAAAGTCATGGCGATGTTGTTGAGTGTCCTCACAATCCACTCCTCATTGTTGCACTGACGTGCTTCTGCGAGAGCCTGCTGGTAGTATCTGAGCGTGAGCGAGTAGTTGCTTACGTTGTCGTTGATGTCGCCAAGCACACAATAGAGATACCATTTGAAGGCAGGCATGTCCAGATGTTCGGCAAGGTGTTCGGATTGCTTCATGGTAATGACCGCTTCGTGGGTCTGTTGCTGCTTGTAGAGAATAATGGCGTGGTGGAGCAATGCTCTTGCCAGACGCGGCTTATCGCCGACAGTTTTATAATATTGGCGGCTGAAGATAATGAGTGAGTCGTCACTTGTGTAAAGGCCGCTGCGATGGAGGGCTTCAGTGTAGAGTAAGCCGAAGAGAGCCTTGTCGGGTTCTGTCATGGTGGTGTCTTTCCAATAGGGTATTAGCATCCCGACCACGGAGTCGGGGTATTGGAACACCATTTGCTCGGCACGGTTGAGTAGCACATTGTGGGACTGCTCATGCGAACAGCCCACAATAGCGATGGAGATGATGAATATCGAGAGATATTTCATTTCAGACTGTATGTGATGGGGATGGCGTATTTCACTCTTACGGGTTTGCCGTTCTGGAGTCCTGGTGACCATCGTGGCATCATGCCCAACAGTCTCACGGCCTCCTCGTCGAGCGAGGGAAACACTTTCCTGACGATATTGATATCAGAAATGCTGCCGTCGGTCTCCACAATGAATGAAACAATCACCCTTCCTTCCACCTTTTGTTTCTGTGCATCGGCAGGATACTTCAAGTTTTTCTCAAGAAACTCAAAGAGGGCAACCATGCCGCCGGGGTATTGCGGCATTTTCTCAACCACATCGTAGACTTTCTGGTTCTTTTTAGATACCACGGTTTTCTGAGCATTTATTGTCGTAAGGCAGAAAATGGCCATCAGCGACATCATAATCAATTTTTTCATACGTTCTTTTTTTTATAGGTTCAACATTCTTTTGTCTGTCCGGACGATGCAAAAGTAGTGATTTCCCCTATTTGTAGCAAGAAATCCATTACACTTTATTACACACGACGTGGTTTTCTTTCAAGCAACAGCAAATCTTTGCTTAAAAAAGCAAACAACTCGTTGACAAAGAGAATCATTTTCTTTTTAATAAATGTGATTGCGAAGGAAAAAGAGTTTAAGAAAGATTTAGACATGCATCACAACAACGTAAACGGCTACGTTTGTATGTTTTTTGTCCCACGGATTGGGTGGTTTTAAGAAAAAAACGTAAATTTGCAGAAAACATAGAATCATGATGAAAGATATTCAGAAATGGACGGCCAACCTCTGTGGGATGGTCTTGGTGTGCTTGGTTGTGTTACTGGCAGGCTGCAATGCAGCAACAGGAATAGAGCAGCAGGGGGATGAACTCTATGGCAAGATGTCGCAAGGAGAGCGCATCGCCCAGTTGAGAAGTATGTTCTTGGACGAACTCTTCGATGAGCAGGGACAGTTGGATACCGCGAAATGCCGCGAACTGATACCCAATGGCATCGGCCATTTCTCACAGTTCGCCATGCAGCAGCCTCGCGATCCTAACGTGCTTCGCGACCGTGCCACAGCCATTCAAGACTGGCTCATACATCATACACCCAACGGAATCCCGGCACTGCTGCACGAGGAGGTTCTTTCGGGAGTGAACACGCTGGGTGCAACCATCTATCCGCAGCAGATAGGACAGGCTGGATCGTTCAATACAGAGTTGGCAGAACTGAAAACCCGGCAGACGAGCACGTTGTTGCGCAAGATAGGAGGGATACTGGCACTATCGCCGATGGTGGATGTTTGTCGTACGCCCGACTTTAACCGGTTGGAAGAATCGTATGGTGAAGACGGCTATCTCTCGGCCGCCATGGGAGTGGCTTTCGTTAAAGGACTCCAGCAAGGCGACTTAAAGAGGGGTGTGGGTGCCTGTTCTAAGCACTATCTCGGTTACGGCGGAGGCGGTGATGCCGACGAAAAGGAATTGATGGAAGAAATTTTACTTCCTCATGAGGCGATGATTCGGGTGGCTGGCAGTAAGGTGGTGATGCCTGGCTATCATGCCGTGCATGGTACGAAGTGTGTCGCCAATAGCGAAATCTTACAAGATATTCTGCGCAATTACATCGGTTTCGACGGCATGGTGGTGAGCGATTATACGGCCATCGACCAGTTGCCCGATATGGAGAATACGGTTCAGAAGGCCGCGGCAGCCATCAATGGTGGCAACGACGTGGACTTTCCACGCGGTGATAACTATCGGTATCTGCAAGAGGCGATAGACAGCGGACTGGTGAAACCCGAGGTGTTGGAGCGCGCGGTGAAGGATGTGCTCCGACAGAAGTTCCGCGCCGGGCTTTTCGATAAGAATCCTTATCTGTATACCAAAGAGACCATTGTGCTTGATACACCCGATGAGCGGCAGACCGCCTACGACATTGCCACGCAGTCGGTGGTGCTGTTGGAAAACAACGGCGTGCTTCCTCTCTCTCCATCGGCATCTTCTTCCTCCACGCTCAATGTGTTGTTGACAGGTCCCAATGCCAATAGCATCTGGGCCATGTGCGGCGACTACACCTATCCGGCCATGTCGTATTTCTGGAAAAAGATGGAAGACGTGGCCGACAGCGACCAGCCCCATATCGTGAAACTGCTCGAAGGCATGAAGAATCACAAGCCAGAGGGTGTGAATCTGATGTATAGTCGTGGATGCGACTGGACGGAAGAGATAGAGACGCAATATGGTGAACTCGGTGATGAGCGTGCCTGGGAATATGAAATGCTGCACAGAAAGGTGGATGCAAAGGAAAAGACCGATCGGCAGGAAGCACTTGCTATGGCTCGTCAGTGTGATGTAATCGTGGCAGCCGTTGGTGAGAACGTGATGCTTTGTGGAGAGAACCGCGACCGCAAAGGTCTGCGTCTGCCTGGGAAACAAGAGCAGTTTGTGGAAGATTTGATCAGCACGGGCAAACCAGTGGTACTGGTGATGTTTGGCGGCAGGGCGCAAGTAGTCTCTGGTCTTGCCGAGCGTTGTGCTGCCGTCATACAGGCATGGTATCCCGGCGAGGAAGGCGGTCATGCCGTAGCAGACATCCTTTATGGCAAAGTTTCGCCGTCGGGCAGACTCTCTGTCAGTTATCCGAACACCGAAATCCATGAGCCTATCTGCTACAATTATACTGCCAAGCGCGATGCGCGCGTACAGTGGCCTTTCGGTTATGGTCTGAGTTATACCACTTTTAAATACGATAACCTTCAGATTGACAATGTGGTTTCCACAAGAGACAATTCCATCCAACTCTCTTTTAATGTGACGAACACGGGAAAGATGTCAGCCGATGAAGTGGCCCAGGTGTATATTTCGCCCACATCGGTTGACGAACCTATCCGCCCTCTCCAGTTGCAGGGCTTCGCCCGTGTGTCGCTTCGTCCTGGCGAGAGCAGAACCGTCAACATGAAACTCTATGTTGAGCAGTTCGGATACTATAGCCATGAGGCCGAGCGGCAATGGAACATCCGTCCCGGTAAGTATCTTGTGAGAATCGGCGGCTCTTCTGAAGATGTCCGATTGCAGGCAACTGTAAGCCTGAACGGTGACCTTGTGAGCAAGCCCATCAGGGAGTTCTATTTCTCAGAAAGCAATCTGCATCAGCCCTTTCATAAATAACTTCTGCCGCAGTATGCCCATGAGCCGCATAGTGCAGATTGTTCTGTACAATCTTGAAGAACAGACGAGAGGTATCTGAGCGTGGGTCATAAATCAACGGCTGTGGCATAGAGGTCGAGCACCTGACGGTAAAGAACCTTTTCCGAGGAACGAATATCGCGGATGCGGTCAAGCAGTTCCTTCCAATAACTGCCACCACCAAGATTCTTCAATCGCTCGTCATCGAGTGCAAAGCCTTTTACAATATACTCATGCAGTCGCTCTGTCGCCCATTGGCGGAAACGTGTTCATTGAATAGACTTCACCCGATAGCCAACAGAGATAATCACGTCAAGGTTGTATGAATTTGTTGGTTTAGTAGAAAAATCGGAAATTCCGATTTTCCTCTTCGTTTTGTCTTCTTCAAGTTCTCCTTCCTCATAAATATGAAGGATATGTTCATTGATAGTAGAGCGTGATTTGCTAAACAACTCAGCCATTTGGTCAATGGTCAACCACACAGTTTTATCATCTAATCTTACATCTAATCGAACGATGCCGTCTTCCGACTGATAGATGATGATATTTTGTTGCTCGTCCATGTTTCTTATACCTTTTATGTTCTATACCCCTCTTTCTGCCCAATCGCCACGGTCAAGATTCCGGTCGCCTATGGCTTCGGCGATATGGTGCGACAGGATGTGGTCGAGGACTATGTAACTCCGTTTACAAGAATTATCAGTTTCTATCAGAAGGCCGGTTGTCAACATCGCAGCGAAAAGGCATATTGCAGTTGTAGTCATTACTCGCTTTTTCCCTCTTTATTGTTGTCCATCTTCTGATTTAACAAAAGTCCATCTTTGGCATTCATTGGCGAAACTACGGGCTTGCCTGTTTTGGCTTCAAGCTCCATTCGAGCATTGCGGGCAATCTCACCACCTTGACGAGCTACGTCGATATGGTCACCAAATAATTCGGGATTTTGACTCTCGGAGATTTCCTTAGTGGAAAGTTCCGCGAGCATATTCATCACTAATTCGCGATTAGTCATGTTGTCGCGTAGGTTCTCTTTCTTCAGCCCCTTGAACTTCTTGTATTCACGTGCCGTCATGCCAGCCCAAGTATGATAAATGATGTCGGTCAACGTCGCAAACTGTACACCTTCTTCCAATCCACGTCGTTTCCACTCGTCAGTCAGGTCTTTGCGTATTTCTATGGACTTCAGACGTTGGTTTATCCAATTATCCGAGTAGCCCAGCCGCTTGTAGTCGGCCAGTGCCTGCTGAATGCCCAGTTCAGGGTCTTGCATCTGGTCGAGCCGCTGAGCAGCAACTTGAGCCATCCACTGCTTGAAAGGCTCTGCCTTGGGGGATGGGATGGACTGAATCAACCGGAAAAGTTGCTCTGTATCAGCCACGTCTGTTTTTCGCATTTTGCCGTCAGCTGCTTGAAGTTTCAAAGCGTGACAATTTGTCACGGTTTCATTTCCCTCTTCTTTAAGCCTTTGTTTCAACTTGCGCCAATACGCAGTGGCATCTTTACTTTCCGTAAGAACACCACAAACGTCAACTATCGAGAAATACCACTTTTCTTCCACGTCATCATAAATGGCGCGCACCTTTTTCTCTTCAAAGAGTTTTATCTGATTATACTTTGTCATACCTTAGCATTATTAAACTCCCACTTGCAAATGTTCTATACCCTTCGCTCCGCCCAATCGCCACGGTCCAGATTCCTATACCCGATGGCTTCGGCGATGTGGTGCGACAAGATGCGGTCGGAGGCTTCGAGGTCGGCGATGGTGCGGGCGACTTTAAGGATGCGGCTGTAGGCACGGGCGGAGAGTTTCAGACGCTCCATGGCCATGCGGAGCATGTCAAGGCTCTGGGCATCGGGCTCGGCAAACTGATGAAGCATGCGCTCGGTCATCATGGCATTGCAGTGGATACCCTTGAAAGGCTTGAAGCGTTCCTCCTGAATCTGACGGGCTCTGATGACGCGCTCGCGGATGACTGACGACGGTTCGCCGGGCTGCATCTGCGAAAGTTGGGCGAAAGGCACGGCCTGAATCTCGCAATGGATGTCGATACTGCTGGGGATTATGTAACCCCGTTTGCATGATAATTTCATTCCTGTAAGAAACAGAATTGTTTTCATTGCAGCAATTAAACACATCATTGAACTTGTCTTTGACTTTTCCTGCTCGTTTTGTAGACTTCTTCTTAATGTTTATAAAATTTTTTTCCATCTTGAATGAAGATTCCATATTTGCCTTCTCCCTTTACCCCGGAAACGGTGAAGATGTGGGGGCAACGATCTTTTTCTTTGCGATTAACAGATTGTATGTCTGTCATCAAATCCTTGAAATCTTTCATATTGAAGACGTCCTGTTCATTAATAACACATTTCAGAAGGTATCTATTGTTGCCATCTGCTCCAAAAAGCCATGTGTTTAAGGGACCCAATTCGCTACCAACACCTTCTATCCACCATCCCGATGGTGTTGGGATGGGATTTTCTTCCAATATTGGTCGCATGAGAGCACAACGTCTGAATTCTAATCCAATGTTAATGCTTTTTTCTTCAACGATTCTCATGTCTCTCTTCCAATCTATGTGCGTAACGTCTGCCACCGATACTATGTCGCCAACAGAACCATCGAAATCATATAAGACATAACTATCTTCCATTCCTTTCGGAATAAAATATACTTTTCTGTCGTTTTCGAAGATTGCCAATAGATACTCTGTTTCTTGGGCGTTATCATAATTGAACACATAGAACTTCTTACATTCGATGCCTCCAATTAGGGTATCACCCTTCATATAATAACGATAATCGTAATCTGGATACTCTGGTACTTCTTCATTGCTGTATCTCATATGCCAGGTCTTGCCTTCTTCAACGAATGGGTTGTAAACTTTGTCCTGGGCTGTGCAGGAGAAACAAACCGTAAATATAAACAGGATAAAAACAAAAACTCTCATGTTACAATTATTGTATGGTTCCATAATTAAGTTGAAATGTTGTACCTACAGGTATCTCAAATGAAGTGTTGGGTGCTTTATCTATTATCCCGCCATTACTTATTATTATATTGGAATTTGTAGAATTAACATTTTCAATGACTGCGTTTGTGAGATGTCCGCCATCAACGTGAAGCCTTCCTCCTTCCAATATAATTTTTGCTCCGTTATAAAATATAACATCATCTTGAATAGTCAGCGTCACTCCACTTGGAACTACAATGTTGTTATAAATGTACCGTTTAATTGACCACGTGGTATTAGTTGTTGCATTCACGATGTCACTTACATGGGCTGTCAAGTTATACACATTACCAAAATCATCCATCGGGCCGACCGTGTAGTCACTATCATCACCATCTTGCTGATCTGGTATCCAACTTGGACAACATGAAGGTTTCTGCCCTATTCCCCAACTATAAAAGCCATCTCCATCATTGTCTGTTATTGCAATGTCTGATTCTGAATATATTTGCGATGTAATTGGCATTGTTGCATAATATGGAGTTCTAAAGCACGATTGGTCATTAAAAAGAACGTAAGCATAACCTTTATGCTCATAATATCTGTTAGTTCCATAACTATTCTTAAATATCCAGTATGTTTTACCTATTCGGTTATCTCCATTTTGGATTACTACAAAATTATTGGGGCTTTGATTATATCCGCCAAAGAATCTAATCGTATCACCTTCGTGTATTGTGGAATATCCAACCAAAGTCATGGCATGGCCATGATATGAACCATTGTTGTACATAAAGCCAGATGTCAAAGGGCCATATTTAATGAGAGCTTTCTTTACTGAATCATTGTTGTTTATAGTATGATTGTGAACAGATGAAGTGCCACTCATTGTTATCAATTCACTAAAACCACCCTTATTGCTGCACGGTTCGTCTGAGTTGGAGAACGGAAAGGAATTCTCTTCTGATATTCCATGAGAAGAAATCCAATTTAGCGCACTACCCTCATATCCTCCTGATGAATTAGTTCCACAACCTGAACAGGAAATGACTTCCTGTTCTGACAAGTCATAATCAATCTCCTGATTGAAATATAAGTTAACCAGTGCCTCTGTTACCCCTACAGCAGCAAATGCCCAGCAACTGTTTCCTGTACTTTGGTGTTTTACTGGTGTTATCCAATTTGTTCCGTGCCGATTTCTCCAATCGAATGATTCAACATACGGCGAACTATTTCGCATCATTGATTGACTATCCTCTGCATCTCCAAATTCGAAAATACCTGAAGAATAATATTCAAATCCTGTTGGATAACATTCTCCATCGACACCAAGTATTTTCTTTTTGTCTTCCCATCGTAATAACGATAGGTCTGTAACCTCTGCACGCCATAACCTGTTATGCTTTTCATTGTTCTCATTGATATTATTGACAATAGCCCCTACTTGCGCCCTCTTTTGTTGCTCTGAGATATTTTTGTATTCTGCTTGTGTCATGTTTCGCTTTATATCCCCATGAGAGACTTTCATGGTAATAGATGATATATCCATAACAGCGTCATTTGAATAAAACAAGAGTTTGGAAGGACAAATATTGGGAAGGGTCTTCGTTTCTTCGCAATAATTAAATAAGGACAAAGAGTCATTGTCATTGAAAAGCCTACTCATTTCAAGAGCAAGATACTCATTTCCGTCTTTGTCTATGAGAATAACTCTGACAAAACTTTTTTGACTATGTAAGTAGATCTTTCCTGTTAATGAAAGACCTGCTATAGACTTGCTATCATCCAGACTGAATGACTCACAACTTTGCGGAAGTACAATAGACCTCATTTCGTATCCTTTATCTTTAGTTAGTTGAAACAAAGGAGACGATGTCGTCGATTGTGCAAAAGAGCTAAACGTAACACTTATGCTCAGAATTAATAATAAGCAAATTTTATTCATAACTATTATTGTTTGTGTTTCGTTTTCTATATTCCTCTCTCTGCCCAGTCACCTCTATCTAAGTTACGATAGCCGATGGCTTCCGCAATATGTTGTGACTGTACGTTTTCTGAATTATCCAAGTCGGCAATTGTTCTTGCCACCTTCAAGATGCGGCTGTAGGCTCTTGCTGAAAGCTTTAGCCTTTCCATTGCCATACGTAGCATATCCATAGATGCTGCATCAGGTTCTGCAAATTGATGAAGCATTCTTTCGGTCATTTGCGCGTTGCAGTGAATACCTTTGAAATCCTTGTAGCGAGCCTCTTGAATTTGCCTTGCCTTAATCACTCTTTCACGTATCTTTTCGCTTGGTTCTCCAGGTTTCATCTTACTGAGTTCGGAGAATGGAACTTGCGAAATCTCGCAATGCAGGTCGATGCGGTCGAGCAGCGGCCCCGAGATTTTGTTCATGTAGCGCTGTATCTGTCCCGGAGTACACACGCAGTTGTGGGTGGGATCGCCGTAATATCCGCAGGGACATGGGTTCATGGAAGCGACAAACATGAATGAACAGGGATATTCAAGTGTGTATTTGGCGCGTGAGATGGTTATCCTTCGGTCTTCGAGCGGTTGGCGCAACACTTCAAGCGTTGACTTGTTGAATTCCGGCAGTTCGTCGAGGAAGAGAACACCATTGTGGGCGAGACTGATTTCCCCAGGCTGCGGATTGGTACCTCCACCTACCAGTGCCACTTGTGAAATGGTGTGATGTGGCGATCTGAAAGGCCGTTGCGAGATGAGGCTTGTGTCGCGGCTCAGTTTTCCTGCGATGCTGTGTATCTGTGTGGTTTCCAGACTCTCTGCCAGCGACAGGGGCGGCAAGATTCCGGGCAGGCGTTTGGCCATCATCGACTTTCCGCTTCCGGGAGGGCCTATCATGATGAGGTTATGTCCTCCGGCGGCGGCCACTTCCAAAGCGCGCTTCACGCTCTCCTGTCCTCGCACATCAGCAAAGTCCAAGTCGAAATGGCTCTGTTGCTCATAGAATTCCCTGCGTGTGTCTATGATGGTCGGTTCATAGTCTTTGGAACCGTTGAGGAAACAAATCACGTCGTTGAGCGACTCCATGCCGTAAACGCTGATATTGTTTACGACAGCGGCTTCGCGGATATTCTGTTTCGGAACAATCAGTCCCTTGAATTGTTCTTTCCTTGCGCGGATGGCAATGGGCAGCGCACCGCGTATAGGCTGCAGCCTTCCGTCAAGTCCCAGTTCTCCCACCATCAGGTATTCATGAAGATGGGCGCTCTCTACCTTGCTGTTGGCTGCCAGGATGGCGATGGCCAGTGGCAGGTCGTAACTGCTGCCCTCTTTGCGCAAGTCGGCAGGAGCCATGTTCACGGTGATGTCGGCCACGGGGAATTTGAATCCGTTGTTCTGCATGGCAGCGGCAATGCGGTCGCGGCTTTCCTTGACGGCATTGTCGGGCAGGCCTGTAAGATGATAAAGCACGCCGCGTGTCATACTCACTTCAATGGTGACAGTGGTTACTTCTAATCCGTTGACGGCGGCGCAAAAAGTCTTGACGAGCATGTTTTTCGTGGTTTTAGATTATCGGGATGAAAGATTATTTCAACAATTGTTTCAGCCGTTCTTCCATTTCGCTTGAGCGCAGTCCGCGCGCCACGATTCGTCCGTTGGCATCGAAAACGAGATTGTCGGGAATGGATTTCATGCCGAATGTTTCCAGCAGTTTGCTTTCGAACATCAACTCTTCGCATACTGTTGACCATTGCAGGGAGTCGTATTTCAGCATGTTGCGGCATTCGCGCTTGCTGGCATCGATGTTGATGCCCACCACGCCCAACCGGTTGGCGGCATCGGCCTTTGCCCTTTTAATGCGGCGCTGGATGTCCTGGCTCTCATAGTTCCATGAAGACCAGACGTAGACCACCGACACCTTGCCGCGCAGGTCGGCATCGCTCACTCTTCTGCCATTGATGTCGATGGCGCTGAACGAGGGCAGCGTGCTGTTAAGGGTGGCTCGTTTCATGGTGTGTATGGCCTCGCGCATCTTAACAAGTTGCCCGTTCTTGGGCTGTTTCCTCGACAGCAGTTCTGCGAGCGTTTCTGCTTTCTTCAAGTCGGCGTTCTTGTCGGCAATAAAGTACTTTCTCAGCAGATAGACACTGACGGGCGAAGCGGGATGCACTTTGATGAACTCCTCAGCATGTCTGGTCACCTCTGGCGGCGAGGCATTGGCAGCCTGCTGCCTGAAAGCATTCATCTCCTCGTTGGCTTCCGTTCCCTTTACGGTCATTTCCTTCAGGTGAGAGGCATCGGCCTTCACACTGACAGCCTTGCCTGGCGTGGCAAAGATGGGCTGTTCAGAGAAATTGGGGAAGACAAGCATCAGCACGCCCTCGTAGGCACAGGGACGCTCATAGGTGAAGCGCCCTCCGTTGATACGGATGGTGTCGATGCCGTTTACAAGTCCGTCGGTGCTATATACATAGAACTCACCCTGGTTGAGGTTGAGGAAGCGCCCGTCGATTTTGAAATAACCGTTTCTCGCTCCGCACGACACCAAAGCCAGGGTGAGTAGTAAATACAGAAATCGCTTCATCTGTATGGTTTAGCGATTTGTTGTTTTATTTGCTTACATTGAGAAGTTCAAGGTCATTGGCAGCATAACTTGCCAACTTGGGATCCTTCTGGATGGCATTCTTCAGGAAGTTGGCAGCAGCGCCTGTGTTGCCCTGACGAGCAGTGAGGATGGCCTGCAGATAGTCAGTCATGGCATCGCGGTTCTTGATGCCGTTGAGCACCACCTCGGCAGTAGCATAGTTCTTGTTGAGAATCTCTGCCAGAGCAGCGGTGTTGTTGAATGAATCCTTCAGGTTCTTGGCAGCCTCTGCATAGTTGCCCTTTGCGATGTTCAGGCTTCCGAGCACATTGTTCAGGCCGTTGGCACCAGTAGCCTTGGCGATATAGTTCTCAGCCGTTGCCACGTCGCCGTTGAGCAGTGAGATCAAACCGAGGTTTGCGTTAGCCTCAGGAGCGTTGCTGTTGGCGCGGAGAGCCTTTGTGATGTAATCCTTGGCAGCATCGGCCTTGCCCTCGTTGAAGAGGATGGCAGCCACGTTGCTTGCTGTACGATAGTCAGCGGGATAGAGGTCGGCGGCCTTCTTGTAGATCTGCTCTTTCTCCTGAGCGTTGTCGGTCAGAGAGGCAGCATAGAGGATTTCCTCAACGTTCAACTGAGAAGCGTCAGCCTTGAACTGATCCTTGATCTGGTCGTCGCTGCGGCCGATGGTCTCGTAGTTGATGATGAGGCGGCTGCGGCGCAACTCTGGGAGAATGCCGTCTGCCAACTCACGGAAACCTGCAGACATGTTGCGGATTTGCTGCTCGCGCTCCTGCGGATCCTTGTACATAGAGAGAACGCGCAGAATAACGTCCTTGTCCTGGATGTTGCTGGCAGCAACCAACTGCTGGAAGCCTTCCCAGTCCTCAGCGGTATACTTGGCGTTGATGTCGGTGGTGAGTTCTGTGTTCTTCTTCAGTTGATCCTGTACATACTTCTCAGCCACGTTCTGGCGCTTGCTGGCCAGTTTGTCGTTGAAGTCGTAAGAACCTTCTGGTGAAGCATAGCCCAGCACTTCCACGTTCTTCAGTGCGAGCGTCTCGCGCTCACGGTTGATGGTCTTCAGCATCTCCACGAAGTCGGTCACAGAGTTGCTTTTCAGTTCGCTCTTGCGCAGGTTGGCCTGGTTGATGAGGAACTTGATCTGTGCTTCCTGCTTCTGGGCATTGATGCGCTGATAAGCATCAGGAGCCACGCAAGCACCAGTGCCTGCCAGCAGGTTCTTGTAGAGTTCTGATGTGGCAATCACGCCGTCGGCCACTTTTACAGCGGGAACGCTGACAGTCTTCTTGCCCACTTTGGCATCGAATGTCAGATAGAGTTCGCTCTTCTGCATAGCGGGAGCGTAGTTGAAGTTGTTCTTCATTGTGTAGTTGCCGCCCACCTTGTAAGAGATGGTCTGGTTGTTGCCCTGCACTTTCTCGCCCTGGAAAGTTGCACTCTGTCCCTGCACCACTTCGCCATTGCTGCAGCGGAGTTCGGGAGTAACGGTAACCACGGCCTTCTTCTTGAGATACTTCTCAGGGAATTTGCCATTGATGGTTACAGGCACCTTGCCAGCTTCTGTTTCCATGGGGTTAGGAACTACGTTGAAATTGTCAGCAGACAAAGCACCCAGTTTTGATGAGCATGAGGTCATGGCCATCATGCCAATTGCTGAAAGAAATAAAATTAAATTTTTGCGCATAATTTAAATAGATTTAAAAAGGTGCCGCGAGCGGGACTCGAACCCGCACAGCCATCACTGGCCAAGGGATTTTAAGTCCCTCGTGTCTACCAATTCCACCATTGCGGCGCTGGTTTATGCAAATAAAAAAGAGAGCGGAAAACGGGACTCGGACCCGCGACCCCAACCTTGGCAAGGTTGTGCTCTACCAACTGAGCTATTTCCGCATGTTGTCTGATACTTGTCTAAAACTTTGCAAAGGTAGTGTTAATATTTGAAAAAACCAAAAGAATTTGCACATTTTAATACATTATTAGGCAAATGGCATGCTGGCAGGTGTGTTCCTTCGGCGTGGTTGTCAGTTGTTTACCGTCAGCACTCCGTTGGGTCCGGAGGTGGAGGCGTGGTATCTGAAGAGTTTTTTCCCCTTGTCTCCTTTCACGATGATGCCGTGGTTGTTGAGGTCATACTCGCGGCTGCACTGCTTGCAGGCGGCCTTGCCGCTGCTGTCCATGGTCAGCAGGTAGCGGGGCAGGCCGGTATCCGAGTAGCAGTTGGGGCATTGCGCGTCGTAGGCATAGAACACTGGCGGGTCTTCGCGTTGGCCGAATCCCACGATGATGCCGCTTTCGTTATACACGCCGATGATGTAGGCATTCATGCGCTCCGTGGCGGTGATGGGCTGCTTGGAGGGCTCCTTTCGGAAGTCTTCGAAATAGATGTGGCTGTCGCCGGTCTTCCACACGTGGCAGAAGGTGCCGGGAGCCATCGCGTTCATTGCCGATGCCAGGGTGGCATCGAGGTGGATGGAGTTGTCGTAGACGAAATGCACATGGTTGCTCGCATACTCGTAGTCGGCTTTTCCGCAGGAGAAAAGTCCCGCGAGCACGGCCAGGCAAAGGAGTCTCATTGCTTTCATTCGTCTGCACCCTTTGTCTTTATGCCTTCTGCCCGGTGGCCAGCAGCGCCTTTTCGGCCGTTTCCACCCTGTCGAAATGGAATCCGCTGAGGGTGTTGTCCATGAGCATTCTTATCTGGTCGTTGCACAGGTTGCCGATGCTGCCCTCATGGGTGTGGCTGATGTGCTTGTCGGCCTTGAAGGTTCCGGCCTCGATGTCGAGTCCCACCTTCTTGTAGGCATCGCGGAACGGCATGCCGTTGGCAGCCAGGCGGTTCACTTCTTCCACGGAGAACATTGGGTCGTACATCGGGTTGTCCAGGATGTGCTCGTTCACTTCCATCTTGTTGATGATATAGGCGGCCATCTGCAGACAGTCGTCCAGTTCGTCGAAGGCAGGCAGGAACACCTCCTTGATGATTTGCAAGTCGCGGAAATAGCCCACGGGCAGGTTGTTCATCATCAGCATGATCTGCTGGGGCAGTCCTTGTATCTTGTTGCTCTTGGCGCGAATCAGTTCGAACACGTCGGGGTTTTTCTTGTGGGGCATGATGCTGCTGCCGGTGGTGCACTCTTTCGGCAGTTTCACGAAAGAGAAGTTCTGCGAGTTGAACAGGCAGGCATCGAAGGCCATCTTGGCCACCGTGCCGGCAATGGTGGCAAGGGCAAAGGCCACGTTGCGTTCCATCTTGCCGCGTCCCATCTGGGCATACACCACGTTATAGTCCATCGTGTCGAAGCCCAGCAGGTCGGTGGTCATCTGCCGGTTCAGGGGAAACGAACTGCCATAGCCCGCCGCACTGCCCAGGGGGTTGCGGTTGGTCATGCGATAGGCGGCCTGCAGAAAGAGCATGTCGTCGGCGAGACTCTCCGCATAGGCGCCGAACCAGAGGCCGAAACTGCTGGGCATGGCTATCTGCAGATGGGTGTAGCCGGGCATCAGAATGTCCTTATACTGGTTGCTCTTGCTGATGAGTTCGTCGAAGAGCACCTTGGTTTGCTCTGCAATGTCTTTCAGTCTGCTGCGGGTGAAGAGTTTCAGGTCCACCAGCACCTGGTCGTTGCGCGACCGTCCGCTGTGAATCTTCTTTCCCATGTCGCCCAGTTTGCGGGTGAGCATCAGTTCCACTTGCGAGTGCACGTCTTCCACGCCGTCCTCGATAATGAACTCTCCGCGCTCGCATACCTGATAGATGTTGTTCAGTTCTGCCAGCAGTTGCGCAAGTTCCTCTTTCTCCAGCAGTCCGATGGATTCGAGCATCGTGATGTGCGCCATGCTGCCCAGCACGTCGTATTTGGCAAGGTAGAGGTCCATTTCGCGGTCGCGGCCCACGGTGAACCGTTCTATCTCCTTGTTCACCTCAAAGTTCTTTTCCCAAAGTTTGTTCATTGTTCATTCATATTGTATGGCTGCCAGCATGTCGGCAATCTTTTCCAGTCCCTCGGAGAGCGGCTTCGACACCATGCCCTTGATAAACGGGTTGAGGTCGGCCTTGATGGTGAGTTTCATCTTGCTGCTGGTTTCCGTCACGGGGAGCATCTGAATCCAGAGGTTAAACGGCACGGGCGACTGCTCGGTTTCGAATTTGATGCACTTGGGCTCTTCGCGCTCAATGATGTTCATCTTGATTCTGCCCACAGGTGCCACGCTGATGCTCACGCTGTCGGTGTCGAACTCCAGGTCTTTCAGTTTTTCTTCGGGCAGTTTGTCGGCCACGCGGCTGATGTTGCTCAGGTCGCTCAGCATGGCATACACCTTTTCCTGCGGATAGTCTATCTGCCTGATACTGCTTTCATATTTTGTTATCATACGCTTTCGGTCCTTTCTCTTAGTTGTTCCAGTGTGCGGGGTCTTTGCGCCATTCGTTGAGCAGCGCGGTGTCTTCCTGTGCAATATAGCCCGTTTCCAGGGCTTCCTCCACCACGTGCTCATAGTCGGTGAGCGTCACCAGTCTGACGTTTGCGTCCTCAAAAGCCTGCTTGGCCACGGGGAAGCCATAGGTGTAACTGGCCACCATGCCCACCACCTCGAAGCCGGCATTGCGCAGGGCCTCCACGGCTTTCAGCGAGGAGCCGCCCGTGCTGATCAGGTCTTCAATCACCACCACCTTGGCACCCTCGGGCAGTTCGCCCTCAATGAGGTTCTGCATGCCGTGGTCTTTCGCCTTTGAGCGGATGTATACAAACGGCATGTTCAGCGCGTCGGCCACCAGGGCACCCTGTGCAATGGCTCCCGTTGCCACGCCAGCCACGGCATCGGCCTCGGGAAACTCGCTGATCACGGCGTGCACCAGTTCCTGCTTCACCCATGTGCGCAGGTCGGGGAACGACAAGGTCTTGCGGTTATCGCAATAGAATGGCGACTTCCATCCCGATGCCCATGTGAACGGGTTGTTCGGCTGCAGTTTAATCGCCTTTATTTTCAGCAGTTTCGATGCGAATGTTTTTTTCAACTGATCCATATTGTTGCTATTTTTTACGATTTTTTGTTTACAATTCCAAAGTCTGGCAGATCTGCATCCTGAAACAGGCTGTACCAAAAACGCCAGATGCTTTCCTTTCTACTTATATCGTTTGCAAAAATACAAATAATTCTGGAATTATCGTTGCAAAGGCGACAAGTTTTTTAGAAACATGGTTAAAGATTAAAAACTATTTCTGAATGTTTCTTCTTCTTTAAAGGTCGAGACTCAGGTGGAGCATGATTTCGCGTTTCCGCAATCGGCTGATGTAGTACACCTGCGAGGTGGGCGAGATTATGCGCTGTTCGTATGTCTGCTTGCCGAGAAGATTGTTGAGGGAGATGCCTGCTTCCCAGCCCTGAGTCCTGTAGTAGGCTCTTGCATCGGCAAACAGGGCGAAAGACATTGACTGGTCGTTGCTGTGCTGGCATTCGGTGCTTCCTTCTATGTTCCATTCTTGCAGATGCCCGCCAATTTTAAGTGTATGTGAGAAATGCAGGGTTGATTTGGGCAGGTTTGCCATGGGCAGTTTCCCATGCAGGCGTGTGAAGTTGAGCGACGAGTTTCCATCTATCGTGAGGAATTCTGTAGGCGATGCATAATAGGTGAAGTGGCATCTCGCCGATTGTGTCTTTCGTTTGCTCGCTTCTCCAGCCAATAGCACATCTGTTGTGTGCCAGCTATATGTGCCGCTCAGGCCGAGAGAGGCCTTCATCCACCCAAACTGTTTGCGCACAGAGCCATTGAGCGATTGAATGGTAGAGTGTCCTTTCTTGTCTGTTTGCTCCATTTCATATTCACCGTTTGAAAGTCCCGCTTTGTAAAGAGAGGGCAATTCTACGACAGAGTGCGAAGTGCCGATGTTGGCAAAGAACAATCTGCCAGTGTCATGGAAATTGAATTTGACATCTGCTTGATTACTCACAATATCTCTGATGATACCGTTTCCCACGCTGATGGTGTTGTAAGTGGTGTATATTTTCAGCGGGCTAATGGAGTAGAATTCAGGATTGTGTATATGGCGTTCGAAACTTCCCTCTAAGTCGAGGGTGGGGAGAATCTCATATTTCAGGTTAGCATACGGTGTGAACAGCAGCTTGTTCTTATTACTTTCATCCAATTCCCTGAGCAACCAGTTGAGCCTGGCTCTCAGGTTGAAAGTCAGCTTTCCGTATGAAAGCCAGAGTGAAGGAATGTAGGCAAGGCTGTGCTGGCGGTAAAGGGCTGTAGCACTGCTGTCGGCGATGCTCACATCCTCCTTCTTTTGCAGGGTGGTGAGCGCAAGGTCGTTGGAAATGTTCAGCTTTCCTATAGCCTGCGTGAAAGAGGCTTTGGCTTCCAGTTCGTGTTCGGAGAGCGTGAGGCGTTCAGTCTGTTGGTTTACAATCCTCAGGTATCCTGGCTGGTAACAGTAGTCGGCGTTCACCTGCACTCCGATTGTTCTCTTTTTCCCAAGCGGCAAGGTGAGATGCAGCTCGTCTCTGATGCTTCTTTGGTGAGGTCTTACCCGCTGTTCCACTTCCCTTCCGTTCAGCCATGTGGTTCCCTTGCTGTGGTCATAATTGAGTTGAGCGTACAGCATGTTCCGCAAAAATGTTCTTTGGGTGTTTATCTCATACTGCACGTTGGCATTAACCTGATTGCTGAAAGCCTTTGATCGGTTTGTCTCTGAGGTGAACGCCACGGTGTCCACATCTGTGTAATAGGTTTCCACCGTGCTTTCTCCCTTGGTACGGTCAGTAATGCCACTCACCTGCAGTCTCAGCGTGGTGCCTTCCTTGGTTTTGAAGAGCCAGTTGGAGCCTGCAATATGGGTGTCGTTGAATGTGCTTCGCTCCATTTGTCCGACGGTACCTCCCACCTTGACATTGTGCAGGATTGAAATGTGAGGCCTTCCTCCTCCTGCCAGGTTTGAGAGTTCATTCAGGATGCCTTTCCCCGTATTGCTGCCTTTGTACATGGAGAGCGTTTGCAGTTTCCGGCTGAACCGCATCGTCATCAACTTGTTTTCGCGCAGCCAGTCGGGATGCCCTTGGGTGGAGAATCCACCGGATATGTCAGCAGTGGCTATCCATACGTTGCGGGCAGAATCGTTGAGCACGATGTTCAGGGCGGCTTTCTCGCTGAACTTCTTCTTTCTCAGGAGTCTCACGGGCTGGTGGTTCTTGAGCACCTGCACGCTCTTCACCTTGTCAGCGGGAATATTATTGCTCGCCATACCGTATTGTCCGCCCATCATGTCGAGTCCTTCGATGTAAAACTTGTTGATGGGAATGTCCCGAAAAGAGATGGTTCCATTGCTGCTCACTGACAGTTCAGGCATGCGCTTGATGACATCGGCAATGGAACGGTCGCCCTGTTGCTTGAATCCACTGACTAAATAGTTAAGTGTGTCGCCTTCCTCAACTATTATCCTTGGTTTCACTTTCACTTCTTTCAGTTGTAGCGGCTGTTCGGTCAGCACAATGGTTCGCTTCTGCTTGAATTGACCTGCTTCAGTTTCGGTGGTGCGGAAACCAATTCGCGAGAACATAAGGCTTCCTGCAGTCTTGCCCTGTGGCGTGGCAACAGAGAATTCACCCCGTTTGTTGGTGCGGGTGAAAGCGATGGGGGTGTCGCCCTGTTTGAGTGTCACGGAAACCGCTTCAAGAGGCTTTCCTGTGGTATCCGTAACGCTGCCTTGGAATGTCTGGCTTCTGAGGCATCCCGTCAGCAGAAAGAATATCGCCGTTATCAGCAGTCTTTGCATTAACAATTGTTGTTTATTTTTTCTTCTCCTCTATGATTTCTATGAGGCAGGCTTCGTGAGAGGGAATTGCGGGCTTTGGGGTTTCTTTAATATATGGTCTCAGTTCCTCGGGGATGGGTCTTGGTGGGTTTACGATTCGGTTGTAGGCGTAAGGGTCTTTTCGCATGAGTTTGTCAAGATATTGCTTTCTTTCGGGCGACATGGAGGAAAAGCGTAGGTCTGGGATAAACATAGGGCGGGCAATGCTGCTCAGGTTGTCGCAGACAAAAGTGAAGTCGTCCTTCGAGTCTTTGGCATAAAGAATCAGTCCCGGCAGTCCGCACAGTTTCCACGGACCTTCGCTGATGGGAATATCCAAGGCGTAGGCGGCTCTCCATGTGCGCCCTCGAAATTGGCATGAAGCGAAATGGCACGTGTAGCCCAGCAGTGTGGTGTCGCCCTCCTCTAACTGCCAGTCGAACTGCGGCAATTCTTCTTCATATTTGTATAAATCCCAACGGGAGAACGTGTGCGTGAGTTTCGTCTCGTTGGGATAGTGCTTGATAACGTATTCATAGGGCCTATCCAAACTCTGGAGCCCATTTTCCCTACCTGTTTCAAATGCTGTGCCGGCGAGTTTGACTATCTCGACTTTGTAAGAATCATATAGATTCTTATTCCATTTGCATTTTTCAAACAAGTAGTTAGACCATCCGTTGATACAGTAATATGTGGAACAGTTGTCTCCTACCTCTAATATGCAGGGATGATACTGTAACTCCCTGCTGTCTGCATATAGGTTCTCGTAGACTTCGTAAACGGCTGTAACCCTTGTTGTGTCGATGCACTTAAAGCCCGGTAGAATGCCAAGCGCGGAAGCAATAAGAATAGAAAGTGTCATGATGGGTCTTCTTCAAATACAAAGTTTAATCCTGCATTTTTATGATATTCGTATATTTTCCTTGCAAGTGCGTGCAAGGTTTCTGTGCTAAAATAATGTTGAGACTCGGGCCAATACTCTCTTTCATCTAATTGTGCTTGACCGCCTGACAAATAATACCAAAACTTGAAATCTACGAATATTGGACAGATGAGATAATGCCCCCCCATATTTACTCGTCCATATAACACATTGTAATGAAAGGGAACATGTTTTTCTTGATTCCCAATGATGACAGTAAGCCGGTCTTGCATTTCTCCTCCCCAAAATGGATCTGTGTAAGAAATCCCTGAAAGAGGCATTAGTGGAGGAATAATTGTGCTGACACGGGAAGATGAATTGGCTTGTACCAAAAAGCCAAAGACGAGAATAATGATAGCAATTAACTTCTTCATAATACTTTGATGTTTAGATAGATTATTGTTTTATTAAGAAGAATGAGTTTTCTCCATCACTTCATTGGAATTGGTTGCTCTATATTTATATGCAAAGATATGTAAAACAGAATTAAAAAGAGCACGCGCTGCTGATTATTTTATATTAATTAACGGAAGGATAGATGATGGGGAAGTGAAATGGAAACGCGAAAACGGCGCTTCGCAGCCTTCGAAGCGGCGTTTTGGAGCATGGAAAACGCAGAGATGGAAAAGTAAATTAAATTAATTTGCTGAGTAAATTAAAGTGATTTGAAAAGTAAATTAAATTAATTTGCGCGGTAAATTAAATTGATTTGCTGAAGAAGGGAGACGCTTTTAAACATGAAAAACGGCACTTTGGAGCCTCGAAAGTGTCGCATTCGCGATTGAAAAGTGATGCTTTGGTAGGGTGAAGGGGGCAAAAAGGCGGGTGGATAGTGGTGTTTCCGCGCGGTTATCCTTTGGCAAAGCCTGCGGTGAGCACGCTGATTTTCACCTCTCCCGCCTTCATAAGCTGTTTGCCGCATGCGGTGATGGTGGCTCCGGTGGTCACCACGTCATCGATAATCAGCAGGTGCTTGCCCTGAAGAGCGATGTTCTTGTTCAGCCGGAAAGCACTTTCCACGTTGTCGTGGCGGCCTCGGCGGTCTTTGCGCGTCTGGCTTTCCGCGAAGGATGTCCTTACCAACACCTGTTTCAGAATGGGGATTCCGGTAATCCCACTCACGCCGCGGGCTATCTCCATGCTTTGGTTGTAGCCTCGCTCGCGCTGCCTTTTCCGGGTCAGCGGCACGGGTATGATGGCATCGATGCCATCGAAGAAGCCGTCGGCCTGCATCTCCTGTGCCATCATGCGCCCCATTTCCTCGCCTGTCTCTGGGTGGTTGGCGTATTTCAGCCGGTAGAGCAGTCGGCTCACGGGCGAATGCGCCTCATAGAAAAACCATGCCGCGGCGCGCTCTATGGGAATCTGCAGCCAGAACAGTTTGGCCATTTCGTTGCGGTAGGCATTGCCGCTATATCCGGTTCGCGGCAGTTGCAGGTTGCACTTTCCGCAGACCAGTGCCTCCCCTACCGTCATCCTGCCACCGCATACGGGGCATGCCTGCGGGGAAATCAGGTTGAGCAATCGGCTCCAGAAACTAATCATCTTGCGGTTCGTATTCGTCGGCATCGTCTATGCAGCGGCGGATGATGTCCATGGTGAAGCCGCGCTGCATGGCAAAGCGTATCAGTTTGCCGTTCATTTCATAAGAGTTGTCGGCGCGGATGCTTCTGCGCTTGCTCGTCAGGAGCGGGCGCAGTATCTCCACGTAGGTCTCGTCGTCCACCTCGCCAAGCACTTGCTGCTGAATGGCCTTGGGTATGCGCTTCACGAAGAGCGCCTGTTCAATCTTGCGCCGCCCCCATTTGCTGTAGTCTATCTTGTCGCGCACAAAGGCACGGCAATAGCGCTCCTCGTCGATATATTTGCCTTCAATGAGGCGGTCAATGATGCGTTGCTGTGCCTCTTCGCCGATGCCCCATCGTTGCATCTTGTCAGCCATCTCCTGTGGGCAGTGCTCCGCCGTGGCGCAGAGGGCGGTGAGTTTCAGATATGCCTCTTCTTCGGTATATGTTCGCATGAGCCGCTGATTGTTCATTTTTCTCATCTTTTGCCTCACTTCACCACGTATTTCCGTCCGTTGCGGATATACATGCCGCGCTGCGGCACTGCCTTCAGCCTCCGGCCTTGCAGGTCGTAGAGCCGCTCCTCGCTGTCTCTGACTGCCGTTGGTACGTGGCTGATGCCCGTCTCGTAATCCTCTATCGACAGTATGGTGCCGCTGTACATACTCTTTGCCTTTTCAATAATGTCCTTATGAACATACACATCTATCATGCCTATGCCTTGATACAACAACACGTCAAATAATTCTTTGTATGCATCAATATCCATGCTTTCAATAATCACACTCTTCAAATTGACGCAATAACGGAACACGTCATAACCGATGTAAGTTACGTTTTTCGGAATCGTTACCGATGTCAAATGATAGCATGCAAAAAAGGCAAGACTGCCTATGCTTGTCACATTATCGCCTATTGTGATTGAAGACAACTGTGTACAGCCACTAAAAGCATTTTCCCCAATCGTGGTTATGGTGTTTGGCAGCGTGATGCTTTCGAGATTATAGCAATCGGAAAATGCTCTGTATCCGATATCCTTTACACCATCTGGTATTATGAACCTCGTCATGCTGCTGTATGAAAACCATTCGTAGCCAATTTTATCCATTCCTTCAGGAAACACCACGCTGTCTAAATTAGTTCCTATAAAAACCCCATCCGCTAATGTTGAACATGATGGAATGACAATCGACCTAAGGCCATCACAATACATAAAAGCCCCATCGTATATCGTAATAACTGACTCCGGTATGTCAATCTCTTTCAATCCATGGCAAAAACGAAATGCCTCTGCATAAATCTCTTTGACAGTTCCTGGTATCCTGTAAGTTCCTTTTTTGCCTTCTGGAACAGCATAAAGTTCGGTCTTTTCTTTGTTAAACAGAACACCATCTGTAGCACTTAGCCACTCGTTATCCTCGTCCACTTCAATTATTTGCAAAGATGGGCAACTTGCAATAGGATTACGGTAATCATGGTTACCGAAACGGAAAATTTCTGTTACGGTCTTTGGTATTACCAGCCTCTCAAGATTCTTTGATCTGATGGAATTAAAACTTATCAGTTTTACAGGAAACTTTTCTCCATCATACTCTACGGTATCAGGTATCACAATCTCTCGCTCGCCTGCTTCCTGTACACCTTCTACTCTTAGAGTGTGGTCTAAAAGAACGCTATACGTGATTCCTCCTATCGTTATTCTGTCAAGGGCAAATGATGAGGAGGAAATGCTCAATAAGAGAAATATAGAGAAGAGTCTGCCTATTTGAGTGTATGTTCTTAGTTTCATATGTGTCCTTTTTATATAGGTCAACATCAATTCGGATAATTGCTTTCAGAGAGAATGCTGCCTGAATCACTTCACCACGTATTTCCGTCCGTTGCGGATATACATGCCGCGCTGCGGCGCTGCCTTCAGCCTTCGGCCTTGCAGGTCGTAGAGCCGCTCCTCGCTGTTGCTGCCTGCCGCTGGCACGTGGCTGATGCCCGTTGCCTCCATTTCCACAATGCTCTCGAACTTGCTCCATCCTTCGGCAGCACGGTATTTCTCTGCACTGCCAGCAGGCACGTAAAGTGTGGCATTGATAGACAACAAGTCATTAGGCACATTCGGCATTTGGGGAGGGGCAGGAGAATGAAGTGTCATCTTTAAATCCTTCCACGCAAACGCATTATAGTCTATTTCTTTTATGCCGTTGCCTACGGTCACCTCTTTTATATCATATCTGAATGCCTTTCTATGTATGCGTTTTACACTGCCTGGAACATCAACGGAACTGATGCCGGTAAAGTCGTAAAACAATCCCTCCTTTAACTCCGAGATTCCGTCGGGAATTGCCAGATTGCTTACTTTCTCACCGTTCAGATAGAGACTTATGGCCTTTTGAGGAATCTCTGCGCACACTAACCTTGAGGCAGCAACGCTACACCACTGCGCCATATCTTCTATATCAACCCGTGTGAGGTTGGAACATCCGTTCAGACATAAATCGCCCATTTTCTTTATACTCTTTGGTATCTTGAACGATTTCAACGACCGGCAGTAGGCAAACGAATAGTCACCGATGCTGCGGATGCTTTGGGGCAGCGACACCGAGTCGATAGCATCGCAATAATAGAAGGCTCCGTCACCGATAGATGTCACATCAAAGGACTCCCCCTCGAATACAATCTTTTCTGGCACTTTTAGCAATCCTGAATATTTGTTGTCATACAAGTCCTTGTATGTCACGGAAACTTCATTCCCGGAAGTCTTCTTGTAGCAGATGCCGTCCAACTCAAAATCATAAGAGGAATGGCGGGGAAGCCCCGAATTCTTTATATCTTGCGACATGAGCAAAAAGTCATCCATGCCATAGACGCGAATAGCATTCTCATAACAGGCCAAAGAACTCTGTATGCAGACCTGCGACCATGGAATAGTAGGATTAATTGCATGAAGGAATCCCCAGATGTTGCCTATTCCCTCAATCCAAACCATGTTGTTGTCGCCAGAAAAGAAATAACAACGTCTCTTTTGGCCGGAAATCTCTACTGTCTTGATTGAGGACAGCATATAGGAAACATCATGCAGATACTCATCGCCTTCTTTTTCTTCCATACATATCGCATATCCGAAATTATGTCTGTGATAGTCATACCAATACTGCATTTCTTTTCCTTTTCCCTTGTAACACTCTCCCACGGATAAACCGAAATCATATATGAGATATTGCGATGATTCACCTCGGGGGATAAAGTATACTTTCTTGTCCTTCTCTCGAATGGCACCATAATAGGCATAAGAAGACTGATATGACGGATCTTGCTTCCAATACAGATAGACAATCTCTCCTGTTACTCCAAAGCCTGACGGTCCCTTTGCCATTACTTTTTTATAAACCACATCATTGATTGTGGTGTCACCTGTAATGGTGCAGGTCATGTCATGAGTATAAAAATTATTCGTATCTGGCGGATACACCCACGTCTTCCCCTCCACCACGAAAGGCAGATAATCGTCCTGTGCTTTTGCGATACAGGCTAAAGCCAGAAACAATATATAAAACAATACTCTTTTCATCGTCGATCACTTTAAGGTTCTTCAATTCGGATAATTGCTTTCAGAGAGAATGCTGCCACTGGTCATATCCACGGTAGCACCAAGAGGAGTTTCCAAGACATTGTTCTGTCGGACATATATTGTTCCGTTGTTAAGTATTCTCAACTTGCTGCCATTCTGTAATTCGACCTTTGCATTGCGCAAAGTCCCACCATCTATTACCAGTTCCCCGTTGTCTTGAACGGTAATATTTACGTTGCCATACAAATCTACTCTTGTGTTTTGTATGGTAAGTTTGCTTCCGCTTGGAATAACAATGTTTCGGTATAGGTATCTTCTGGAATCGTATATTTCATTTCCGCTGATAGTTACAGTTGAGTTTTGTAAGTCACTCAAGTTGATACCTTCTCCCCATACACTTCCTTTTGGGCCTATGAGATAGTTGCTGTCGTCAACATCACTATCGGTTGAAATCCAATCTGCTGCTGTCGAAGGCTTGTCACCTATTCCCCAATTATAGTATCCGTCGCCATCACGATCCTCACAAATAATAGTTCTTGAAATACTATTTCCATATGCGTCTTTCATAATTATTGGAGCAATTAGGCGATAAACTTTTGCCATTAATGAATAATCATGGAAAAGGACAAATTGGTATTCGTTTGATGTTGAACTGTTTTTGAATATCCAATATGTCTCACCAATATGCATACTATTATGAGGGATAACAAAAGGATAGTCTCCTAGGACTTCAAAGCTCTCTCCTCCCTGAATAACATGATACCCGATAATTGCCATTGCATGACCTCCACTGAATAACGTATCAGCATACGTAGTGTCTGGGAGGAAATTGAGAAGTTTCCCAGATGCCAATGGACCATATTTGACTAATGCATTCTTTATACTATTTTCATTGTGTTCAATTTCACAGTAATTAGTAATACCAACAAGCATACTCGGAGCATGACCAGTGCATCCTTGACTGGGCAAGTCTTCAAATTTATAAACATCTTCTAAACATATTCCTGTGTCTCTTAAATAATCTAAAGCAATTAATGGTGAAACTCCATGTGAATATGGGCTATTTGCACCTCCATTGCAAGCGAGATCCCTTTCTGACAAGTCTAAATCAACCTTTTCGTTATAGTATAAGTTTACTAAAGCCTCCAAACAACTTACTCCAGCAAAAGCAACACAACAGTTACTATTTCCTTGACTTTGGACTTTGGTTATCCAATCAATTCCATGTCTATTTTTCCAAGTAAAATGATTTGTGTAAGAACCTGATGCATATGAAGATATCAGATCCTGGTGCTTGCCAACTTCAAAGACACCTCCTGCATAATACTCATAACCACCACTTGACATATTATCGGGCATGCCAACCAACAATCTTCTTGTACCATAGTCTTTCAGTGAAATATCTGTTACACCTGCCCTCCACAACTTGCCGTGCGACACATTGTATTCGTTGATTTTCTTCGCCACGGCCTCAACCTGTGCGCGCCTTGCCTCCGCCTTGGCAGCCTTGAATGCCCCGCCCTTCAGCATCCTGCCGGGCGCGACGGTCTGTATGTCGATGCTCTC
>ODAI011845830.1_pt1 | contig 42862 bp, 38 predicted proteins | sample 1539321 | NCBI WGS metagenome assembly ODAI01 (sample SAMN02144231, study PRJEB22623) | gut metagenome | biome: sheep rumen | host: Ovis aries | place: New Zealand
CTCCATCGACTACGCCGTGATGGAGAAGTCCAAGAAGGTGAAGGTCGTGCCGAGCGACATCGGCTGGAGCGACCTCGGAAGCTTTGATAGTTTGTATGGGGAATACCCGCACGACGATAACGGCAACAACGTGAACCCGCGCCACATCGCGGTGGGCTCGAAGAACTCCCTCGTGATGGGCACTCAGCGCGCTATCGCGACGATCGACCTCGACAAGATGCTCATCGTCGACACCCCGGACGCATTGCTCGTGGCCCCGCTTAGCAGCAGCCAGAAGGTGAAGAAGGTGGTGGAAGAGCTCAAACAGCGCGGCTCCGACCTTATCAACGTGCCGCAGACGGTGAGCCGCCCGTGGGGAACCTACTCCGTGCTCGAATCCACCGAACGCTACAAGATGAAGCGCATAGTGGTGAAGCCTGGCAAGCGCCTCTCCCTGCAGAAGCACCTGCACCGTTCCGAACACTGGGTGGTTGTGAGCGGTACCGCAACCTGCACTGTTGGCGACAAGGTGTTCTATGTGCGCCCGAACGAATCGACCTACATCCCGGTGGGTGAAGTTCACCGCCTGCAGAACGAAGGCCGCCTCCCGCTCGTGATCGTGGAAGTCCAGGCGGGCGAGTACACCGGCGAAGACGACATCATCCGCGTGGAAGACGACTTCCACCGCTGCAAGTAACAAGCGTCATCCCCGCACAACAATTGTCATCCCCGCGAAGGCGGGAATCTCTTTTTTGTACAAGAAAAGCGGGCCTTGCGGTCCGCTTTTTCGTTTCCTTCGTCTACCAGCGCAGTGGTCTTTCGTCTAGACTAGAACTGGCTCAGGAATCTCTGGTCGTTGCTGGTCAGGAGGCCAATTTCCGGAATCGCGTGGCGCAGCATGGCGATACGGTCGAGACCGAAGCCGAAAGCAAAGCCCGTGTACTTCTCGGAATCGATGCCGCAGTTTTTGAACACGTTCGGGTCCACGGAACCGCAACCGCCGATTTCCATCCAGCCGGTTCCCTTGCAGCGGCGGCAACCCTTGCCACCGCAGAACACGCAGCTCACGTCCATTTCGGCGCTGGGCTCCGTGAACGGGAAGAAGCTCGGGCGGAAACGCGTCTTGACGCCTTCGCCGAACAGCTTGTTCATGAACACCTGCAGCACACCCTTGAGGTCTGCAAAACTGATGTTCTCGTCGACCACGAGGCCTTCGCACTGCTGGAACATCGGGGCGTGGGTCGCATCGTTATCGACGCGGAACACGTGGCCCGGGGCAATCATGCGGAACGGCGGCTTGTGCGTTTCCATGTAGTGGATCTGCGTGCCGGAAGTATGCGTACGCAACATCACCTTGTCGTCCACGTAGAAGGTGTCCTGCATGTCGCGGCTCGGGTGGTCAGGAGGCGTGTTGAGCGCCTCGAAGTTGTACCAGTCCGTTTCGATGTCGCGACCGAAGTCCACTTCGAAACCCATCTGGCTAAAGAAGTCGATAATCTCTTCGCGCACGTCGTAAAGCGGGTGCGTCGAGCCCGCCGGGATGCCTGCACCCGGGAGCGTGGTATCTACAAAGCCGCTTTCCAGTTTCTTCTGGAGGGCGGCCTGGTTCGCGGTCTCGATAGCCTTGTCGATTGCCTCGGAGACGGCGACCTTAAGTTCGTTCACGAGCTTGCCGTAAGCCGGACGTTCCTCGGCGCTCAAGCTCCCCATCTGCTTCATGAGGTCGGTGACGGCCCCCTTCTTGCCCAGGTACTTCACGCGGAGGTTGTTGACGGCTTCTTGGTTCGTAAGGTCGGTTTGCGCAAGTTCTGCGTCAAACGCCTGCTTCACATTGTTAATAGCTTCACTCATAGTGGCCACAAATGTAGAAATTTTTAGTCAAAGGGGGAGGTCTCCCCCCCACCTAAAGGTGGCCATGTACACTAAGGCCTTACCCAAAGGGCATAACTCCACTAAGTGCTAAAGCACTAAGAGTCGTATAAAAGGCCAAGTGTCCAAAGGTCGCCTAGGGGGCCTGCCCCCTAAGACCCCCGAAAACTATTGCGGTCGAATTGTCGTTTTATCCTTGTCCAACACATCCTTTAGAATTTTATTGATTTTTTCGAGTAATTCTTTATCTTTTATGATAAGGTGATCTCTAGCTGAAAGTGGCTGAATAAATGTGCGTTCTCGAGGAGGCGGTACTTCTAACTCTAAAGTTTTATATATATCCTGAATTAAAATCGCGACATCACCATAGTCAAATTTATTTTCATCAAAGTCACTTGAAAAAGCGATGGTGATGTAGGCAAACCCTGCATCTTTTATCATCTGCATCAACGGTTTGTAGGTTCGAACCTTATTCAAGAAGGTTTCTCTATTATCATCAGGTTCTGCGATTCTATTCGGGTCCACAATAATGAAAATATCGTCTGCATCAGATTTCCGAAGTTTTATAGGCAGTTCCTTAAAAACTTCATCGAATATGGATAAAGGGGCAACGACAATTTTTTCGTCCCTGTGCTGTGTGAGCCTGTGCTTCAGATGGGGCGGCCATATCCCGCCTTCGCCACGGCCAACGGCTGAATAGATTTCGCCGTTCTCATCGACAATCACGCTATCCAGCATGCCGTTCTTTTCGGAATAAAGCGCCCACACGATGCGCCCGGCATCATCTTCTTTTTCTTTGTGAAGCGAAATGTAGCGCCTCTCATACAAATCGGGTGATGCTCTGTAATAAAAATCTTTAGTCCACCCTCCGAGTGCGTATATGGCCATATAGTTCTTTGTAACATACAAAGTAAGATTTAGCATTTGTTCCGCCCAACAGAGGGCAGAACATGCCAAGGCTAATGTCAGTATTTTTTTAGCACTTTTGAGCATTGTCGTTTTTCGCTTTCCCAGTATAATTCGTGCTCGTTATCTTGAATACGGTCACGGCGGCGGCCTGCGCGGGCGTGAATTCAAACTTGTGCGGGGCCGCGTGCGTAGACTGCGCCGGTTTTGCGGACTGCGCGGAACTTGAACCGTGCGCGGCGCCTGCGGCCTGCCGTTCCATCAGGAGCGAGAGCCCGCGGCATTTCTCGGCGCTATCCTCGACGACTTCTGCCTTGCCCTGCCCGACAACGCTTGCATAAAAGCGCCCGCTCTTGCAATAAACGTCCTCGTGAATCTCGATGCGGTTCTCGATGCACATGCTGAACGCCACGTTCGGATTCTTGCGGATGCAGTCGAGTTTTTTGCCGACATGCGCGCAGTGGAAATACAGTTCCAGGACGCCGCCCTCCAGGCAATACCCGAATGACATCGGAATCACGTAGGGCATGCCCGCATTCGCATCGTCCACCATCGCAATGTGGCAGGTCGTGCACTGCTCGATAATCTTTGCGATATTCTCGTCGCCTAAAACTTCTCTATCCTTGCGCCGCATATTTAATTTGTCCTTTCTTTTTTTTTTCAAATCTAATTTTTTTCTTGACTTCTTCTCCCGCTTGAAAAATGATTTTTACGTAAACGGCCGCCTGGAAATTTTTTCGGGATAATGCGTAACGTGCGGAACTTAAACTCCCGATTTTTCGGGTTTTGTTGTTCTTGACTTCAACAGAATGTTCCAGGCTGCAGTGGCGTATTTGGAGGGGCCGATCTATATTAAGTAAAAAAGGAGTCAGATATGAAATCAGGGATTTTGGCGTTGCCTGTCATTGGTGCCGCGTTGGGCTTTGTGGCTTGTTCCGAAGATGCGGGTACGAATCCTAATGTCGATAGTGGGGCCTTGAACCCTGTGGAATTTTCTTCCAGCAGCGATTTCCTGGGAACTGACTTCCCTGGCGTAGAACTTTCCAGTTCGAGTATTGCCGGCCCCGGCTTCGGCATCTCCAGTTCAAGCTTCGTATGGCCCGGCCCGGCCGTTTCCAGCTCGAGCGTTGTGATTCCCGGTGGCAGCAATCCCGGCAACGAGAGCGGCGACGACGAGAACGACAACGAGGATTCAAGGACGTTGGACGGCTCGCAGATTCTCCTGAAACTTGCGGGCACTTCGGCTACGGTCGAAAACAACAACGGCTGTGTCGAAGTGGCGGACAAGAGCGCGACCATCACTTGCCCGGGCGCCTACTATGTAACAGGAGAATCTTCCGACTTTCAGGTGGTGGTGAATACTCCGGGCGCCGAGAACGAGGGCAATACCGGCATCTACCTCCACAACGCGACCATCAAGAGCTCCAATTCTCCCATCCTCGTGAAGAATGCCGACAAGACGGTGATTCACCTAGTCAAAGGCACCACCAATGTGGTCGAAGACGGCAACGGGAACCACCTGTTCACGAAGGTCAACGGAGCGCAGGATACTTCGAAGGCTGCAATCTATTCCCGCGACGACTTGAACATCAAGGGAGCGGGCAAGCTGACCGTGAATGGCAAGTTCAAGAACGGCATCCAGTGCAGCAATGACCTCAAAATCAAGAATGGAAACATCACCGTCGAAGCCGAAGAAAATGCCATCAAGGGCAAGGGTAGCCTCCAGATTTCGGGCGGTGTCTTGAACGTGACCGCCAAGAAGGGCGACGGACTCGAAAGCGACGAATGCGAAGAGGCGGGTGGCGCCTGCAAGGATACGGTTGCCGGCAAGGGCATCGTGGAAATCTCCGGCGGAAACATCACCATCAAGGCGGGTGACGACGGCATCCAGGCGGCAAACTACATTCTTGTGAACGATTCTGCCGAAGCCTCCACCATCAAGGTGACTTCTACCGGCAAGGGAATGGTCGCCACGAAGTTCATCTATGTGAACGGGGGCGATATCAATGTGACCGCCGATGACGATGCAATGCATACAAAATGGCGTGTCTACATGAATGCGGGCAACGTGACGGTCAGTTCGAAGGATGACGGCATTCACGCCGATTCTGCCCTGTACCTGAAGGGCTCTACAATCAACGTGGTTACCGCTAGCGAAGGCCTGGAAGCCTACAGGATTTTTGCGGAAGGCGGAATCACTTCGACATTTGCTACAAACGACGGCTGGAACGGCGCCGGTGGCCCGAAGGAAAACGTGGGCCAGTACGCTGCGTTCAGCGAGAGCGGTGGCCATATTGTCGTTAGCGGCGGCTACCACTACATCAGCGCGAAGGGCGACATGATCGACGTGTTCGACGCGAACGGTTCCGGAAAGATGACCGGCGGCGTGCTGATTCTCGAAATCACTGGCCAGAGCTACGAGAACCAGGGCGGCTTCAACTTTGGAGGTTGGGGCGGCGGAGGCATGGGTGGCGGCATGGGCGGTGGTAGCGGCGGATGCTCTTCCAACATGGCGGGCGGCCTTATCGATACGGATGCCGGCTTCGAGATTACCGGCGGCGTTCTCCTCGCGTTCGGCAACTACTCGACCGACCTTCCCAAGTGCGCGACCGTCACCTACAACAACAGCAGTTACTACGGCTCAAACAACGCTGCATTCAAGCCGACCTACCAGGGCAACGCGATTATCTACGGTGGTTCCGTGCAGTCGGTTACACAGGTAAATACTGCCGGCATGCAGGAACTCAAGTTCCCCAATGGCGTGAGCTACATGTACAAGTAAGTTTATTGCTTGACGGGCAAATGCATAATTACGGGCCGGTTCTTGCCGGCCTCTGTTTTATGTATCGTGAGCTTGCCGGTGCTGTCGTAACCGAACTGCTCGCCGACGCGTTCCCCGTTTACGTAGTTGAGGCTGTCTTTCAGCACGCCGTTCGGGTACCAGTTGCGCCATATGCCATGACGTTTGGTATTTGCCCAATAGCCTAGGCTTGCCATTCCGCCGCCCATGCTGTCGGGGTAGAAACTGCGGTCTTCTATTTGGGTAGAATCTTCTCCTGCGCCCCAAAACTCTTCGTATAGTAACTTGTGACCTGGCTTGATGTAACGTAACGTTGCCGGAAACTTTCCGATACTTAGCTTATATGCACTCTTGTCACTTAGTGCGCTAGAGTCGAGAATGCCGCTAGGAATTGGAGAATGTGAAAAGGAGGTCTCTGCGCAGAATAATATTGAGGAAGTCTCGCATGTTCCGTAAGATATTCCGGTATTTTCACTGAAGCCCTTGTATGTTTCTATAGTGAATTTGCTTTCACGAAGTAGTTTCCCGTTTTCGTCATACCAGCTCCATATGGAATCGCGTTGCCCGGTTACTGTCCTATGTTCCTGCTTTAGGAGGGTTCCGTTGGCCCTGTAGTATTCTGTGGTGCCGATGAGGGCGCTATCTCCAGATGCTGGCCCATAAAATGTTGTTTCATCTAAACGGAATCCTAGTGTTCCCTTAATGCGGATACGTTCCGTTTTAGGATCTTCACTGAAATTCTCATAGTATAGTTCAAAGGGGCCATATAGTTTGTTTTTGTGGCAGGTGAATTTTTCGAGCAGGGCGCCATTCATGGAATACCTTTTCAGGTAACTTTTTTTGCTCATTTCGGGAGCGGATTTTATTTCGCGGTTGGGTTCCCATCTGGCATGACATGTTCCCTCTTGTTGTGGATTTCCATTCTCGTGCCACTTTTTCCACACTCCGGTTGCGTTGCCGTTTTCGTCGTAATGCTCCTCGAAGGCCTTATTGCCGTTGAAGTGCCAGCCTTCCCAGTCGCCTACGGGGTGATCGTCCTTGTAGTGTCGCACTGCTTCCTTGCGGCGGGAGTTGAGCCGTTCTACGAAGTAACTTGTCCAAGTCCCTTCGCGCTTGCCGTTCTTGTATTCGCCGTCGAGCGCCACGTCGCCGAGTACGGTCCAGCGCTTGATCTTCCCGTGCGGCACGTTGTTCTTGTACTGGATTTCGAATTCCTTGATGCCATTGTCGTACCACTCGTTGCGCTTGAGGATTTCGCCGTCGGGGTATACCCATACGGAGGTTTTCTTCGTGCCGTTCACGTGCTTTTCGAGGACTTGCTCTTCGGCATGCTCAATGGTGCAACCATAAAGCACGCCACAAGTGCCCAAAAGCGGCAAAAAGGCCAAAAATGTCGAAAAAATCTTCCTGCGCATGTCCACCAAAGTAGAAAAAAGGTAATTTCTAGTTGTGGAAGATACAAAAAACAGGACGATTGCCGATACCTTCAACGCGAAGCTCAAGACTCCGTGGGTTTGGGTGATTATCCTTGTCACGCTCGGGCTTACCGCGCTGTTCTACATTTCGCAAAAGCCCGAAGCCGTTGTCTATTCGCGCTACATCAAGTCGCTTTCGGATTACCAGCTGATGGAACTCGACCTGATGCGATCGATGAACCAGGTCCGTTGTGGCTACAATGCGGACTCGGTCCGCGTCCTTGCCCAGACAATGTCACTTCGGGAACTTGCTGTCTCATACTCCAGGGATATGGATGAGTTCGCGTCCCACGGAATTGCCACTCCTCCCCGACCGGCCATTGCGAAATTCGAACGCGAAGTCTTTTCGAAGGTGGCCGGCATCCGCCGCTACCTGTCTGTCCGTAGGGCGTGGTTGAACAAGTTCGAATCCGTCTATGCCGAAGTATCCGACCTTCCGGGCGTGTCCGCCTATCTTCTGCTTTCTGTGCTGGATTCCGCGCGATTCGGTTTCCCGGTCCAGCAGCCTCGTGGAATTGCGCCGGATTCGCTTTCTGCCAAGATAGATACATTGCTTGCGGAAAATGCCGAGCTTGCGATGGCCTGGAGCCGTTTCGACAACCATGTGGCCATCATGAGCAGCGAAGAAATGATACAGTTCTTCCAAAAGGAAAACATGAACGAGATGGCGCTCAAGGCAAAGATTCCGCTAGTGTTCTATTTCCTGACCATCGTGTTGCTTCTCTCGACATTCTTTTTTATATTCAAGTCAAAATCGTAATTTGATATGTTGTCCTTTTTTCAAACACGAAAGTCCGCTTACTTCAATATCGCGCTGTTGTTCCTCGTTGCCCTGGTGTGGTGCATTTCGAGCACGCATAATGTTGTTCGCAGTTTTTTCAAGGAAGAACACCTTTTTTATGGAACTGTAAGCCAGGCTTCTATCCCGAGTCTTTTTGGCGGGACGGACATCCCCTTCCTCGACAGGACGTTCTTCCAGATTAATGGCGACAAGGATGCGACGTTCATCCTCTACACGTCCAAGGAAATAAACGACGAGATGGCGGAATGGTTCAGCTTTGCCGAAGAGGGCGCTTCTGAAATTCCGCTCGAAATCAGTGCCGTGCGCGTCAAGGACAATACCTTTGTCGTCAAGTATATCGGCAACAGCGACGGCGAACTCGATTGGGAAACCCTTGTCGAGTACCAGATTTCGAACCTGATGGTTTTTGGGGGCATCGCCTTGATTTGCTTTGTTGCGATGGTCGTGTTTGCCGTGCTCGGCATCAGGACGAAAAGGCGGCCTCTGCGGCGGACCTAGTATGCGTCATTTCGTTGCGCTGCTGGTTCTGATGGCATGTTGCGTTGGCGCATGGGCGGCCGTTTTTTCAGATTCGCTGAAAGTTTCGTATGTCGACAGCGGGCGCAATCTGCTTTTCAGGAATGTGGCGGGAGTCTGGTGGCCCGCGCAGCCGAAATCTCCCAAGGCGGCGAAATCCGGTGTCGTCGTTTGGTTCCATGGCGGCATGACGAGCGGCAACTGCGAGAAGGGACTTGTCGCAGGCGACGATTTCTCGAAGCTGTTTCCGGATGTAATCGTGGTGAGCGCTTCTGCTTGCAGGGAATCTCATTGGGTGACAGACGCCATGGTGTCCGCGGTCGATGCGGCCCTCGATTCCGTGGCCAGGAAGCGTAATGCGATCGTGGGGGAGGTTACGCTGGTAGGAGTCTCGGATGGCGCGCTGGGGGTGCTCTACTACTCCGTGCAGGGCAAACGTCGGGTGAAGGACCGGCTCCTGGTGAGCTCTTTCGGGAAACTCCTGGGCGAAGCGCCCGCCATTGCTGCATCGAGTCCCAGGATGCGCGAGGGGAGGTGGCGTTTTTTGCAGGGGGGCGCCGACCGTCTTTTCCCTGTCGCGCAGGCAAAACCGTGGATTGAGGATTTCTGCCGTGCCGTGGCAGTGGACTGCGCACTCCGGTTCGACCCCGCGGGCGAACATGACTGGTCGTATTGGCGCGAAAAGCACCTCGACTGGATTCGGGAGGCGGTGTCCGGGAAATAATTGGACTCACCCCTTGACAAAACGGGCGAATTTTTCAAAATTTGGTGCACCACGCGGATGTGGTGGAACTGGTAGACACGCTAGATTCAGGTTCTAGTGCCTGCAAGGGCATGAAGGTTCAAGTCCTTTCATCCGCACTGAAAGACCGCCGGAGCAATCCGGCGGTTTTTCTATTGTCCGGCGCATCCCTCTAATGCTATATTCTTTTTCATGGAAGACTTCTTGCTTGAAATCCCGGACGCACCCATCGAAGGAGAGCGCGTCGTGCTTCGGCTCCTGCACGAGCCCGATGCGGAGCCCTTGTTTGCGGTGATAGACGAGAGCCGGAATTTTCTTGCCAGGCACCTGCCGTGGCCGGCCGGATGCCGCTCGGTCGAAGATGTCGCCGCAAGAATCGAATCGTGGGAAATGCAGGCCGAGATGGCCAACGGCGCCTGCTGGGGAATTTTCGAACGCCCGCAGGGTTCCGCTTCTGCACCTGCTCTTGCGGGGGTCATTGTTCTCGGCTGGATCCAGGCGGCGCACCTTTCCGCAAGCGTGAGCTACTGGCTGGGCGAAAAGTTTACGGGAAGGGGCCTTGCAACCGAGGCCCTGCGGCAGCTTTCGCGCTATGCGTTCGCGAAACTCGGGCTCAACCGGCTCGAAATCTCTGCCTCCGTGGCCAATGCGGAAAGCCGGGCGGTCGCTACACGCGCGGGATTTGTGCAAGAGGGAATCTGCCGTGAATACGAGCGGATACACGGGCATTTCGAAGACCATGTTCGGTTCTCCCTTCTGGCGAAAGATCTTTGATTTTCGCCGAAATTCGCCGTTTTCCGCTTGCGGCCGCTTATATTCTGGTAACAAAGACGTATACTAGGGTAAACGAGAAAGTGTAAATTTTTTTGTTCTTTCGCCGTTCAATCTTCTATCTTATGGATATGGAAAATGGAGAAAAAATAAACTTGACTGAACCGGACGTGCTGCAGTACACGAATTTTCGCGTCTACCTCCGCGATTATTACGAGTACAAGAAGAAGACTCAGCCCTCGTTCAGCCTCCGATTCTTCGCCGAGAAGGCGGGGCTTTCGAGTCACGCCCACCTGAAGCTTACCATCGACGGCAAGCGCAACATCACGAAGGGGACTGTGCTCAAGCTTATCCAGGGCTTGGGCCTCGAAAAACAGCGCGCGGCTTATTTCGAAAGCCTCGTGTTCTTCAACCAGGCGCAGAACGATACAGAGAAACAGATTTACTATGCCCAGCTCATTCAGGCAAGCCCTCGTTCCAAGCTTCACAAGATGGACAAGGCGCAGTTCCGCATCTTCCGTGAATGGCACCACTCCGTCATCCTGGAAATGGTGGCCCTCAAGGGTTTCCGCCCGATTCCCGACTGGGTGAGCAAGAAGCTCCGCGGCCTGGTCTCGCCCTCGCAGGTGCAGGAATCCTTCGATTTGCTGATGGAACTGGGCCTCCTGGTCAAGACGGCTAACGGGTTCAGGCAGCGCGACCCGCTCCTCACGACCGATGACGAGGTGCAGGACATGATGGTGAAGCTCTATCACCAGCAGATGCTGCGCATTTCGGCCAACATGTTGAACGAACTTCCGAGCCAGGAACGTGATGTATCTGCACTGACGTTCAGTATCAAGCGCGAAGATTTCCCCAATTTGAAGAAACACATCCAACTAATGCGCAAAGAACTACTAGATTTCTCTGCGAAACCCGGAGAAGCGGATGACGTAATCCAGGTGAATATCCAGATGTTCCCGCTGACCAAAGGAGTGTGATGCGTTTTGGGTGGTCCATAGTAGGTCTGTTGTTGACCGTGTCTGTTTTCGTCGGATGTTCTTCCGGCGAAAAATCTGAGCCAATTGCCGGTATCGAAATCGGCAACCCGGCACTGGCATTGACAGCTGCATTCTCGGTCGACTATTCCGAGGTGGAATCCTATACACTTAAAAAGTCTGCTGCAAAGGACGAACCGATGCTGTTGGATTCGTTCTCGATGAACTTGTCCGAGGTTCGTTCGTTCTCCAGCTACTATGTTGCAGTCTCTATCGATCCGAAGGAAGGCCTGCCCGTGTGGCCCGAAGAGGATGCGCCTGACGCGACCTTGCCCGTATCGTTCACGGAAGGGTCTTTGGTGGAAGAACCTTTCAAGAACATCAACCTCGAAGACGAAGGCTACCTGAAAGAAATAGGTGTCTCTTTCAAGCCTGAAGGCGCGAATTCCTTCATCCGTGGCCGCATTCTTCTCGACGGCGAATACGTTCCCTTCGAATACGACCTCAACGGATTCCAGAAGATTGGTTTGCGCTACCACTTCTCGCAGATCGAACGCGTTTCTGACAGCGTAGCCAACCTGTCCGTGGTATTCCACGTGCGCTACTTTGTCGAAGGTGTCGATTTCAAGAAGGCGGAAGTGTCGGAAGACGGTGTCGTCCGCTTTGACAACGCGAACAACGTTTCTCTCTGGCGCCAGCTGAACAACAATTTCGTGTCGGGCTTCCGCTCGCTGCGCTACAACTACGTCGATGCGCAGGGCAACAGCGTTGAAGACTATGTCAAGGATATTTGGGAAGGCGTCGTCGGCTCCATGAGCGACAACACTATCGAGAACGGGAACTTCTCGAAGGGACTTGACCATTGGATCTTCTTTACGCAGATGCGTGGTGAGGCGACTGCATCGGTAATCGAAGATGCGAACGGCGACAAGATGCTTAAGGTGGTTGTCACCAACGGTGGTACCAGATCCTACAGTGTCCAGCTCATACAGGAAGATGTGGCGCTTGTCGCGAAAAAAAAATACAAGTGCGTGTTTACCATCTGGTCCGATGTCGAAGGACAGATCACGGCGCGCATCGGTACTTACGACGACTACGAGACTGTGGGCTTCCAGGAACATCCGATAGTGAAGACCAGCGGCCAGTCGGTCGAGATTGAGTTCTCTCCGCAGGAGAGTACGCCCTTTGCCCGATTTGAACTGAATCTCGGCAATATGGAGCGCACCTTCTACATCAAGGAAGTGAAAATTTACCGCCTTGAGAAGTAATTGAAAGTTTGGTGTATGAAAATGCCGGCAGATGATTTTCTGCCGGCACTTTTGTATTCGGGAACAGCTTGTGTTACATCTCTTCGAGTTCCTTGCCCTTCGTTTCCTTGATGAACTTAGCCACAAAGAAGATGCTGAAGATGGCGAAGAACGAATAGATGGCGTATGTCGGGCCCACACCGATACCCTGCTTGCCCGTAAGCACCGGGAAGCTCCAGGTGACGATGAAGTTTGCACCCCACTGCGCAAGGCCGCAGATGGCGATGGCCACCGTACGGATGCGGTTGTTGAACATCTCGCCGAGCATCACCCACATGACCGGGCCCCAGGACACCGCGAAGAAGGTGATGTAGAGGTTCGCGGCGATGAGCGCGATGACGCCCGCAGCTCCGGAGAGGCTACCGTCAGCTCCCGCATTCATGAAGCATATCGTGAGCGTGCTGAGTGTTACGGCCATGCCGACGCTACCGATAAGCAGGAGCGGCTTGCGCCCGATCTTGTCGATAAGCATGATGGCGGCGATGGTCATGACGAGGTTGATGGCGCTCGAGATGACGCTCGTGAGGAAGGCGTCGCTTTCGCCGAAGCCCACGCTCTGCCAGAGCATGGTGCCGTAGTAGAAGATGACGTTGATTCCCACCAGCTGCTGTAAGATGGCAAGGCCGAGGCCCGCCCACAGAATCGGTGCGATACGCTTCTTGCCGCCGACCATTTCGAACAGGTCGCTGAACTTGGAAGGTTTCTCGTTGCGGAAGGTTTCGTGGATGGCTTCGATTTCGCGATCGACCCCTTCGGAATCGATTTTGGCGAGAACGCGTTTTGCGTCATCGAGGCGGCCTTTGTGAACAAGGTAACGTGGCGATTCCGGGAGCCTCCATGCGGCAATGCCGTAGAGCGCCGCCGGGATGGCCTCGACCCAGAACATGACCTGCCAAGCCTTGAAGCCTCCGATGAACGTGTTGTTCGCCGAACCCGCGATACGCACGATGATGTAGTTCGAAAGGAGCGCGACAAAGATGCCAATCACGATGGCAAACTGCTGCATGGACCCGAGTCTCCCGCGCAAATGGGCGGGCGCCGTTTCGGCAATGTAGATGGGAGCGATGATGCTTGCGACACCGATACCCACACCGCCGATGATGCGCCACATGATAAAATCGGGAATGCCGAATGGAAGGCCCGAACCGATAGCGCTTACAAAAAATAGCACGGAAGCGGCAAGCATGCAGCGCACGCGGCCGAAGGTGTCGGCTAGGCGGCCCGCAAAGAATGCGCCTGCGGCGGCACCGATAAGCGCAAGGGAAACGGACCAGGCGAGTTCATAGTCCGTCGCGTTGAAGTGGGTTTTTAACGCCCCGTTCGCTCCGTTAATAACGGAAGAATCAAAGCCAAAGAGGAACCCGCCGACCGCCGCGGCGAGGGTAATCAGGATAATGTGGCCCATGTGCTGTTTTTTCTGGGACATGAAAACTCCTTTTTTGAGATGTCTTAAGGGTAAACTATTCGAAAGTGTGCAGAAAAGCCACTTTGAAAAGAATAAATAGCAGAAAACGATATTCCAAGTTGGAATAATGGAGCTTTTGGGGTGAAAATAAAGTTATTTTAGTGAGCAATAGCTACAAAAGAATGCTCTAGAAGTTTAAAAAATGGAGGCCACCGTGGCTAAAGTTATGCATCGTTGCTTGATATCAGAATGACATGGATGGCCGAAAATTTGAATTACGAATATAACGATGATTCAGGGGAAACAGAATGTTTCGAGAATTCTTCTGATAGTTGCTCTAAATATGGTCGCCTATACACATGGAATGTCGCTATAGATGGAGCTTGTCCTAGTGGCTGGCATTTGCCGGATACCACAGAGTGGGTAACTTTGTTTGCCGCTGTGGGAAGAAATCCCTATTCAATGCAATCAAAAGGATTTTCGGCATGGGATAAAGCAACAGATGAATACGGTTTTTCTGCTGTTCCTGCTGGTTGCCGTGGGGATGACTGCTACAGTAGCGTCGGCAGGTACGCTAACATTTGGACTGCTACTGAGTACGATTACAATCGTGCCTACTTCTGGGGCGTGTGGCCGACCTCTGCGGGTTATGCCTATTTTGCCAAGTACAACCGGTTCTCCGTCCGTTGCGTAAAGGACTAAGGTTGCCGAAAAAAAGAGGTGGTCAAGAATTTTGACCACCTTGCCAAACTGATTTTTTTAATTACAGCAGTTTCCCGGCCTTGAAGGACTCTTCAAGATAGCTTGGGTTCTGGTAATAGCAGTCTGAATTGAAATTTGAAATGAAGTCGCTAATGGGGGAGGTGAAAATCTTGATGGCGGTTTCGATTTCATCTCCGTTCTTTGCACAGTCGAGAACCATGATGCAGTACAGGTTGCCGATGTCCGTATAGGAGGGCACATCGTATTTGCAGTTCTCGACAGATTCAAAATTGCCTTGCGGAATTTTGTACTGATTCACAACCTCTTCGCTGACCTGTTCGAAACTTAAGCAATGGTTAACCTGGGCGTCTTTTAGCTGTTTGGCGAAACCATTGACACCAAGCTTATTGGCGACAACACCACGCTTGTTCTTTGTTTTGCGGGCGATAAATTCAACCAAAGAGCACACGTAGAACAAATCGTCTTTATTTGCATTCGTCATGTGCGACCTCGTATTTCAAGAACTTCAAGCATGCCAAAGCCGAAAGCGTGTGGAAACTAATTTGGTGAGTAGGGTACTTGAATTCAGCCAAAGCCCAGAACTGTTTGCGGTTGATTCGCCCTGTCAAGAAATCGTTTACAAAATTCCAAACGGTGTCGTCTGCCATGGGCCCCTCGACAACATCGTATTGATGGGTCTCTCCATTACGGCAGGCTGCTATAAAGTCGAGCCATTTGTCGGTCATTTTCTCAAATTTTAGGATTTTTAGTGAACCGGAATCCGTGAATTCATAGTGATTGACGTATGGAGTGCCTTCACCACGATTTGCCCACCGCACCGCTTGTTTGAAATCATTGGTGCAGTAGAATCCCCATGAAAAGTCCTTCGTGAACTTTGTCTTTCGAATTTCGGGCGATTCTACGATTTGTTTGCTTGCGTGGTAAATGAGCATGGCTCTAATATAACAAAATATCCCGAAGAAATCCTGCTGATTAGGATTAGGCTGTCTTTTGAGACCATTTTGGCCGCTTTGACGGTGGCTCGCGTTGCCGTTGCCATTCCCATTTTCTATCTTTGTTCCCGAAAATTTAGTACCCGTGGCAGAGTGCCGCGGGGTTTGAGGTAACCCATGTTTCGTGAAGTAAAGAAAGAAGAAACCTTCCCGCAGATTGAAGAGCGTGTGCTTGCCCTGTGGGATAAGGATGAATCGTTCAAGAAGTCGCTGGACTCCCGTCCGGAAACCGAACCGTACACTTTCTACGATGGCCCTCCGTTTGCAACGGGCCTTCCGCACTACGGTCACTTGCTTGCCGGTACCATCAAGGACATCGTTCCGCGTTACTGGACCATGAAGGGCAAGAGGGTTCCGCGCGGTTTCGGTTGGGACTGCCACGGCCTTCCGATTGAATCTCTCGTTCAGAACGAACTCGGTCTCGCGGGCGTTGCCGAAATCCAGAAGCTCGGTGTCGATAAGTTCAACGAAACTTGCCGCGGCAAGGTGCTCAAGTACACCAGCGAATGGAAGAAGACCGTTCGCCGCATGGGCCGCTGGGTCGACTTCGACAAGGGCTACAAGACCATGGACAAGAACTTCATGGAATCTGTGTGGTGGGTGTTCAAGCAGTGCTTTGACAAGGGCCTCATCTACCAGGGCTACCGCATCCAGCCGTACAGCCCGGCTCTCGCGACCCCGCTTTCGAACTTCGAAACCAACCAGGGCTATAAGGACCGTCAGGACCCGTCTCTGACGCTCATCTTCCCGATCAACTCGAGCGAGCCCAAGTTCAAGGACACGAGCATCCTCGTGTGGACGACGACCCCGTGGACGCTTTACTCCAACTTCTGCATCGTTGTGGGCCCGGACATGGACTACAACCTGGTGGAACAGGACGGCAAGAAGTACTGGATTGCCGCAAGCCGCACCGCCGCCTACTTCAAGAACCCGAACATCGTGGATACCTGCAAGGGTTCCGAACTCGTGGGCAAGGACTACGAGCCGCTCTCCCGCATTTCCGATGCGTTCGTGACGCCGGACCAGCTGTCCCGCCACTACAAGATTTACCCCGCCGACTACGTGAGTACCGAAGACGGTACTGGCGCCGTGCATACCGCTCCCTCCTTCGGTGAAGAAGACTTCCAGAAGGGCGCAGAACTCGACCTCGGCCTTTTCGACCCGCTGGATACCGAAGGCAAGTTCACCGACAAGGTCCCGATGTGGAAGGGCCTCGGTGCGAAGGAAGCCGACAAGGAAATTATCCGCTACTTCAAGGAACAGGGCCGCGTGTTCAAGCAGGACGTGATTGTCCACAGCTACCCGCACTGCTGGCGTACCGGCGTTCCTCTGATTTACCGCGCCCTCAAGACTTGGTTCCTGAAGATTGACGCCCCTGTCACGAGCAAGGACGGCGTGACCAAGACTCTGAAGGAATGGATGGTTGAAAACAACCAAACGGTGAACTGGGTGCCGGACCACATCAAGAACGGTCGTTTCGGCAAGTGGCTCGAAGGCGCCCGCGACTGGAACCTTTCCCGTAACCGCTTCTGGGGTACGCCGATTCCGGTGTGGCTCTCTGACGACGGCGACATGATTGCTGTGGGCTCCATCGAAGAACTGCAGCAGCTCACTGGCGTGAAGCTCGATGACTTGCACAAGCACTTTGTGGACAAGCTCACTATCGAAAAGAACGGCAAGGTCTACCGCCGCACGCCGGAAGTGTTTGACTGCTGGTTTGAATCCGGTTCCATGCCGTATGCCAGCCGCCATTATCCGTTCGAAAACAAGGAACTCGTAGAACGCAGCTTCCCGGCTGACTTCATTGCCGAAGGCCTCGACCAGACTCGTGGTTGGTTCTACACGTTGACCGTGCTTTCTAACGCTTTGTTCCAGAAGCCGGCATTCAAGAACGTGATTGTGAACGGTATCATCTTGGCCGAAGACGGTTCCAAGATGAGTAAGTCCAAGCGCAACTACCCGGACCCGAACGACCTTATCGAACGCACGGGTGCCGACGCCATTCGCTTGTTCATGATCAACTCCGCCGCTTTGAAGGCCGAAGACCTCCGCTTTAGCGAAGAAGGTGTGAAGGGCATCGTGAAGCAGGTGATGCTCCCGCTCTGGAACGCCGTTGCATTCTTTGTGTCTAACCACAACGCCGACGCCGCCAAGGGCCAGTTGAACTGGAAGCCGGGTCAGGAAGTCAAGAGCGAGAATGAACTTGACCGCTGGATGCTTGCAACGCTGCAGGATTTGGCCGCCAAGGTTGAAGTGGAAATGAAGGCTTACCGCCTGTACAACGTGGTGCCCGCCGTGATTGCCGCGGTGGATGACCTCACGAACTGGTACGTGCGCCGCAGCCGTCGCCGTTTCTGGAAGAGCGAAAACGATGGCGACAAGAACGCCGCCTACGCCACCATGTACAAGGTGCTCGTCGATTTCTCCAAGATTCTCGCCCCGTTCCTCCCGCTCCTCGCCGAAGAAATCTACCAGATTCTCGTGCGCGAAGTCGATGCCAACGCTCCGGTGAGCGTGCACCTCTGCGAATTCCCGAGCGCCGACAAATCCCTCATGGACGAAAAGCTCGTGGAACGCATCGCCATGGTGCGTGGCATGGTCGAAATGGGCCGCGTGATTCGTGCTACGAACAACGTAAAGAACCGTATGCCGATTGCCAGCATGACGGTGGTTGCTCACGGCACCGAAGAAAAGAATGTTGCTGAAACGATGAAGGACTTGATCCTCGAAGAACTCAACGTTCGCGAAATGAAGTTCCTCGAAGATGAGACGAAGCTCGTGAAGCTCTCCGCCAAGCCGAACTTCCTCGCCATCAAGGCGAAGGGCCCGGATTACGCGAAGAACATGAAGGTGATTTCTGCGAAGCTGAACAGCCTCTCGGTTGACGAAATCAAGGCGCTGCAGAATGGCGAGACGATTAAGTTCAACTTCGGTGAAGTCGGTGCCGACTGCCTGATGCTCAACCGCATCGTGGCCGACGGCATGGCCGTGGAAGCCGACCAGCACTTCACCGTGGCTCTGGACCTGAAGATCACGGACGAACTCCGCCGCGCCTGCGTGGCCCGCGAACTCGTGAACCGCATCCAGAACCGCCGTAAGGACCAGAACTACGCCATCACCGACAAGATCGAAGTGACGCTGTTCTCTGCAAGCGACGTCTTCAAGCAGGCTGTTGCCGAGAATGAAGCTTACATCGCCGGAGAGACGCAAGCTGTTGCCATCAAGTGGGCTGCCGCCGCCGATGGCCTCGAAGCTAATGATGCCGACGGCGAGGCATTTAGCTTCACGACTGTTAAGGCGTAAGAAAAATACTTAAAAAACTCTAAAAACGCTCTTTCCTTGCGAAAGGGCGTTTTTCTTATTTGGTCTTTTGCTTGAAAATGTGTATATTTATAGGTGAGGTATGAATATGCAAACCGCTACAATTGAAATAACGAATGCGATGGAACCTTATGTAAATAAGCGTGACATGTGGCTGAAACAGCGTGCGATGCTCCTGTACCCCTATATTCAGAACGGGACGATTTCGCATGGACGTGCCGCCGAGATTCTTGAAATGGACAAGTGGTCTCTTATCCAGCTGTATGGTTCTATGGGCATCCCGTATATTGACATGGATGAAGCGGAACTTGAACGCGACATTGCAAACGCTTTGGCTGCTTGCGGAGAGTCTAAGTGATAGTTGTCTCTGACACGACTCCATTATTGACTCTGTTCAAAATTGGACGGATTGATGTTTTGAATAAACTATATAATTCCGTCCATATTCCTTTCGCCGTATTTGAAGAATTGACTCGCAATACTGAATACCCTGAAGAAGCAGAGTATTTTAGGAATTGCCCGTTTTTGGAAGTCCATTCGGAACTTTCCGCAGATAGAGTTTCCCTATTGCAGCGGGCGACGGGGTTGGACCTGGGCGAAAGCGAAGCGATTATCTTGGCAGACGAAAAGCAACCGAGTCTTTTGCTGATTGATGAAAGCAAGGGCCGTGTTGTAGCCGAGAGTATGAAACTGACGATTACCGGAAGCATAGGCATTCTCTTTGCCGCATATCAGAAGAAGTTGCTTACTGCAGATGAAATTGACCAAAGCGTTACTATGCTTAGAGGCATGAACCGCTTTATCGGTGAAAAACTTTTTAATTTGCTGTTGTCGCTGGTCCACAATAAGAAATAGGCCCTTTCTATTCCTTTTTCTCCCTAAAAACACTCTTTCCTCTTTACAAAATAGCGAAGAATCGCCATTTTCATTGCAAAAAAGAACTTTTTTGTAAACTTTTTGAGCGTTTTGTCCATTTTTATGTTATTTTTAAAGAGTAAAAGAGTTTTTGCTCTTGTTCTCCAAACGGAATCTAGACACTTCCAAATACACGAGGACAAGGCGAACGCTCACGCAGGTATGCCGTTTTCGGCATATCTCGGTTTGTCGTGTCAGCTATTCGGCTGATTTACGGTCGTATCGACCAATGGCAACAGCCCTTTTGGGGCGTGGGTCGTTTGTGTTTATCGTGTAGAGGCAGTCTAGAGCCCCGTTTGGATAAATGCAACGATCTGCGCCTTTTTTGTATTCATACAAAATTTGGCGAAGTTCCTTGTTGAGCAGGGGCGAAACTCCATAGGACATATTTCTATAAGGAGTTGACCATGAAATTAAAACTATTCATGTTGACGGCACTTGCTTCGGTGCTTTTGTTTGCAGGCTGTAAATCGGAGGCCGTTGAAAAACTTGAAGAGTCCTGTAGCAAAGATATGAACTTAATTGGAAATGAAAAGGCTTGTCGAATGGCTCTTATGATAAATTGTGGAGGACTGGTAGGTATCAACACTGTTAAATCCTGTGCAAAAGATATGAAAGATGAGGAATGCGCGGGAATTCCCTCTTACTGCATAAGCAGCTATTCCAAGGCTTTTGATTCTAAAAATTAATAGGCTCGGAGAATAAAAATGACCTCAAAATGGATGACAGAAAATGAAAAAACGGCTTTAAAAGCATCTATGGACAAGTTGGCTGGTCTCCGTGCTTTAAAAAACACAGAAAACGTCTATGATGCATTTGATGCATACAAGAACTTCAAGGATGCAATCGGCAATTACAACAGCGACATGGCCTATATTTCTTGCTTGATGGCGAAGAAATGGCTAATCAAAAGATTTGGAAATCACGTTAGCGATTCCCTAGATGTCTCCCAAAAGTCGCAGTCAGCCAAAGGCTTTGATATTGAACTTAGGGAATGCGACATTGTTGGCGAAATAAAAAACACGGTTCCTTGTAAAAAAAAAGATGACGGTTTTGGAGCACAGCAGATTGCATCCATTGAAAGAGATTTGGAGAAATTGAGGAATTCGGGAGTTAAGAACAAATTCTTTTTTGTCACAGACAAGAAATGCTTTGATAATCTTAAAGATGAAAAATTTAAACAAAAACTTAAGGGCATTGAACTTGTGCCACTTTTCAATGAAAAGGAGGCTTAGTTATGAATAATCATGAAAAACAAGCATCAGCAGAAACATACTTCCATCTTGCGATTATAACAATCGTAATTTCAGCATTTGTCGCCTGCGGCGGAGATTCTGGAAACAATACGTCCGATGAAGTGCTTAGTGAAAGAAACTCTGCATCTCGAGATTCTGTAAATTATTCGGGGTTGACCTATAAAACATACGAAGGTCTAATTGCTGAACAGCCCTGCGATTTAGCATTGAACAAAACCGTAGCACATGTGAGTTCAACCAATCAAGACTATCTTTGTGGCCAAGCCCCATCAACTGGTATATGGTCGTGGGTCCCATATCAGGGGGGAAACGGAACCACCGTTGATGAAAATGGCCAGGTCTATGAAACGTTCGTAGACTCGCGCGATGGTCACATTTACAAAATGGTGACAATAGGCTCGCAAACCTGGATGGCCGAGAATTTAGCCTTTGCGACGGATAGTAGCCATTGTATGTTAGACGGCGGTGTCGTAGAGTATTGTGGTTATGGACGCTATTATCGGTGGTCAGATGCGATAGACACTGCAGGTCGCTTTTCTACTGATGGGGTTGGATGTGGATATGGTTCGTATGCCAAGGATTGCGCAGCAATATGGTCAAAAAATTCAATTAGGGGAGTTTGTCCGCAAGGGTGGCATCTTCCTGATACCAGCGAATGGAGAACTCTATTTGATTTCGTTGGAATGCCTTCCGCATTACTAAAACAAGGACTATCAAGTTCCTATTTGGATAATGGAACTGATGTCTATGGATTTTCAGCCTTCCCTATGGGTTATTGGTATCAAGGCCGTTGTAGTAATTGCTCTAGGAGTTTAGGCGGTAGCAGCCTCATTTCTACAGTTATGTATCTTGCTTCCACACCAATATATCATTATGATAATATGACTCTAATGGATATTCCGAATGTTGAATGGGATGAAGATAAATTCAATATTACATGGTCGACTTATTTTACAAAAAATGGATTGTTGCCCGTCCGTTGTGTAAAAAATATTGAAGAAAATATTTACTCTTCATCTTCGCAATATTCAAATAGCGAAACAGCATTCTCGTCTTCAACAGCATCCACGAGTAGTTTGTATTTAGCTCACTCTGTACCAAATTCATGCAATGGAAAAATATCTTGGCATGGTCCAAACAAAATGTATCGAGTAGATACGAAGCATGACGCCCAATTAGGACAATCCAAATGTTCAACTTCTTTTAGTGCAGGGTGTTGGAACTCTTACAATGACTCGGAGAACGGCGGCTCGTCCTTTGTAACATGGCCTACCACTGTGGTTAAATACCCTTATGGTCATGGAGCAGGTATTACAGAAGGATTTTACACAGATGAATACGATTATTCCCCGCTTATTGATTATTGTGGAGGAATTTGTGGCACTTATACGCTTGGGTTGAATGAAGGAAATTTAGGGGGGCGAGGCAGTCCATTTGTAGGTATTGGGTTTAGCATAACAGGAGCAGTTGGAATCGACATAACAGGAAAATCGTCTGCCGATGTTTCAGATTGGGGTGGAATCTGTGTCACTTATGTTTCTGACATAGACCTATCCATTCAAGAACAACATGAGGATTATTCTTGTCTAGAAGTTATTTTGCCTAAAGCCTCCACCCCTACTACGAAGAAGATTTCCTGGAATTCTTTTAAGCCTACATTATACGCTCCCAACCAAACATTGACTGGTGAAGAGGCTGCCCAAAAACTTCGTGGAATTATGATTGAAATTCGAGGAAATGTTGGTTCCTCAGGTAATTTCAACATCATTTCCATAGGATCATACAACTAATTTCTTTTTTTGACCATGTTACGGAAGTAATCACACTTGATTGGTTATAATTGAAGAAAAAATTGCGTTAGGGATAGTGACCCCTTGGGGACAAGACTCGCGAAGCGAGGCTTGGTTGCAAGAGCGACGCGGGCGTGCCGCAAGTGCGCACGGGGCGCCTTGCAATATAGCCCGCCCTTGCCGTAGGCAAGGGAACGCCCAAAAAAATTTTGACCGTAGCACACCGCTGCGGTCTTTTTTATAGACTTGCACGATTTTAGTCAGGTTGCGACCGAACGGCAAAGCCCTTACTCCACAAATCCCGGAGGGGGCAGGTGCATGCCGGCCATCAGGAGCTTGTTGTCGCTTGCGTATTGCATGATGCGCTTGCGGCTCTCGGCGGATTTCGGCTTGTCCATGTCGTAGTTGGAATTGATTTCAGGGTGGTCCTTTTGCAATGCGTAACCGTGCATCAAATCACCGACGATAAGCAGGTTAGCCAGCTGGAATGCGGTGTGGCCCGGCGTATGCCCGACGGCGTCCATCGCGAGTACTCCGTGGGGGAGCGTGTCATCGAATGCGAACAGGTGCAGGCTATCCTTGTAGAGCGCCATGATGCCTTTTTGCAAGTCGTTTTTCGGGATGTCGTTCATCCAGGCGTCGTATTCCACTTTGCCCGCATAGACGGCGGCGTTCTTGAAAACTTTCACGTCGTTGCCTGCTTCGTCTTTCGCGACAAGACCCGCGATATGGTCCGCATGGAAGTGCGTGAGGTAAACAAGCCTGATGCTGTCGGGGTTCACGCCGAGAGCGGCAAGGCGGTTCATGAGCTGTCCGCCGAAAGCCCCGAGACCTGCGTCGAACAAGATGTACTTGCCGTCCACCTTCACGAGGAACGTGCTCACACTGGCAGGGATGCCATCGGGCATATTCAGGCTTTCAAACAGAGAATCGCTGGCGTCGCTGAAGAGCGAGCGCGGGTTCAACTTTTCGCCTTCGTTGTCCTGAATCCAGGTGACGCTCGCCCCGTTTGTGAGGGTTATAGTTTTCGTGCCTTCGACCTGAGCGGCGGTTTCAGTACCTACAGTTTCTGCGGTGGCGGTTTCCTTGTCGGTCTTGGTATCGCTGCAGGCGGCGACAAGCATCGAAAGCGAGATGGTTCCGAGGATAGCGAAAATTTTGTTCATGTAGGCTCCTTGACTGCATAATAATAAGAAAAAAAATTATCTAATCGCAAATGGCTTTGTGCGCTGTATCCGCATTGCAGGATTTGGTTCGGAATGCGTGAATCTCATTTTGCTATATTGTATTTCAATGGAAACATTTTTTTCAAACGTTGTGATGTTTGTCCTGGGCCTCCTTGCGCTCAGTTTCCTCGTGACTATTCATGAACTTGGCCATTTCCTGGTTGCCAAGTGGAATAACGTCAAGGTGAATACGTTTAGCGTTGGCTTTGGCAAGAAACTCATCCGCATCAAAAAGGGCGAGACGGAATACTGCATTTCGGCTATCCCGTTCGGTGGCTACGTGGCCATGGCGGGGGAAAATCCCGACACGCTCGAGGAGGGCGAAGTTCCCGACGAACGCGATTTCGTGGCGAAGTCCGTGGGTGCGCGCGCTGCGATTGCGTTTGCGGGCCCGTTCATCAACATCGTGTTCGCGTTTGCGCTCCTGATGGTCCTCTACATGGTGGGCGTGCAGGAACCTGCGACAAACGAACTCATCGTGGGTTTTGTCGCGAAGGATTCCCCGGCGCTCGCTGCGGGCATACAGCCGGGCGATACCATCACCGCCATGAACGGCAAGCCCACGCAGGGCTGGGACGATTTCCGCGAGCAGATTGGCGTGAGCCTCGGGGCGAACGTCCCCCTCACGGTACATCGCGGTGGCGAACCGCTTACCGTTACCGTCGTTCCCGAAGAACTTGTGATTCCCGCGCAGGATTCCACCGGTTCCGAAATCAAGATGGGCATTGGCGATATCGGTATCTACCCGCGCAACCGCGTCATCGTGCGTATCCCGCCTGTAGAAGGCTCCGCTGCGGCAAATGCGGGCATTCAGCAGAACGATACCATTTTTGAAATTAACGGCGAGCACATCTCCCGTTACGAGGAGGTGGTGCGCATCATCGACGGCAGCAAGGGCGAGACCGTGAATGTTACCGTCATCCGCGACGGTGATACGCTCACCAAGCCGCTCACTCCCGCGTACAACGAGGAATACAAGCGGTACATGGTCGGTATCCAGATGGGCTACGTGCTCTTCCGCGAAACGAAGATTGTGCGCCGCGGCCCTGTCGAGGCGTTTACCAAGACTTGTGCTACCAGCTGGAAAATGACCACCAGTATTTTCCGCTATTTCAAGCGCATGTTCCAGGGGCAGGTGAAGGTTGACGCGTTCTCCGGTCCGGTTTCTATCGTGGCCGTGATGGGTAACGTGTGGATGAGCGGCTTCCAGGAATTCCTGATGCTCCTTGCACTCATCAGCATAAACCTGGGCGTCATGAACCTGCTTCCGCTCGCCATTACCGACGGAGGCCTGCTCATGTTCCTCGGGATAGAGAAGTTGCGCGGCAAGCCGCTTTCTACCAAGACGCAGAGCATTATCCAGAACGTCGCCGCCGCATTCTTCATCAGCTTCTTCGTGTTCATCACGATACTTGACTTCGGCAAGCTCTCGCTATTCCTGAAATGACACGAAGTCGTCAGGAGACCATATGATTGACAATGAAATTGAAAATCGCAGCAAGGTCATCGTGCGCACGAGCATCGTGGGCATCGCTACAAACGTGGTGCTTTCGGCGTTCAAGGCCGCCATCGGCTTTATCACGGGTTCCATTGCCGTCACCCTCGACGCGGTGAACAACCTCTCCGACGCGCTCTCCTCGGTGATTACCATCGTGGGCGCAAAACTTGCGAATAAACTTCCCGACAAGAAACACCCGCTGGGTTACGGGCGCATCGAGTACCTGAGTGCCATGATTGTTGCCGCCATCGTGCTGTACGCGGGCGGCACCTCCGCCGTGGAATCTGTCAAGAAAATCATCCACCCAGAAGCCGCCGACTATTCCACGGTCTCGCTGGTAATTATCGCCGCCGCCGTGGTGGTGAAACTCGTGCTCGGCAAGTACGTAAAGAGTCAGGGCGAGCGCGTGAATTCCGGTGCGCTTGTGGCCTCCGGTGCCGACGCCCTTTTCGATGCCATCCTGTCTGCATCGGTGCTGGCCTCTGCCATCGTGTTCGTGACGACGGGCGTTTCGCTCGAGGCCTACGTGGGCGTGCTGATTTCATTGTTCATCATTAAGTCCGGCATCGAAATGCTCAAGGATACGCTGGACGATATTCTCGGCAAGCGCACTGACGGCGACACCGCCAAGGAAATCAAAAAAATCCTCACCTCTGAAAAACCCGTACGCGGCGCCTACGACTTGATTCTGAACGATTACGGCCCGAACAAGTCCATCGGCTCGGTGCACCTGGAACTGCCTGACACCATGACCGTCGAGGAACTGGACGTGCTTACGCGCAAGCTGCAGAACCGCGTGTACAAGGAAACGGGAATCCTGCTCGCGGGCGTGGGAGTTTATTCGTACAACACCAAGAACGACGAAGCCTCCAAAATCCGCAGCGATGTCTTGAAAATCGTGAAGTCCCACGAATGGGCGCTGCAAATGCACGGATTCTACGTGGATTTGCAGGAACGCTCCATGCGCTTCGACGTGGTCATGAGTTTCGCCGTTGCGCCCGAAGAAGGCGTTGCGACCCTCATCAAGGAAGTCAGCGAAGCCTTCCCCGAATACAGCGTGCACATCGCTCCCGACGTGGATTTGGGTTAATCGGCTAGAATTTCAGCCGTTTGACGTTGTAGAAATATATCCCCACGATGACTGCAATCGTGATGACCCAGCTGACGGGGTAGACAACCATCAGCGAGGCGAACGAGTTGTATTTGGGGAATACGAAAATCACCCAGAGGATGCGGATGCCGCAGACGCCAACCATGCAGGTGAGCGCCGGCGGTAGGGACTTGCCCATTCCCGAAAGTGCGCCCGAAAACACGTCCAGAAAAACGTTGATGGCCAAGAGCCCCACCACTACGTACATGCGGATGGATGCGATTTCGATGATCTCGGTATTGGACGTGAACACGCTCAGCATGGGCCTCGCGAAAATGCAACAGAGTGCGCTCAATACGATGGTGGTGGAGCAGCCGAGCAGGAGTGTCCAGCGGACTGTGCGGCGGCAGCGCTCCATGTTCTTTGCGCCGAAGTTCTGCCCCACGAAGGTCACGCAAGCCTGCGAAAATGAACTCAGCCAGTAATACACCACGAATTCGTAGTTGAGCGCGATGGACGAGGCCGCCACCGTCGCGGAACCGAGGCTGTTGATGGCCGATTGCAGGCACACGTTGCTGAACGAGAATACGACGCCGCGAAGCCCCGTCGGGAGCCCCACGCGCAAGATGCGGCTCAAGAAGAAGGGCGTCACGCGCAACTTCCAGAACTCCAGCTTGAAAGGCCCCACCTCGTGCAGGAGCATGTAGAACAAGGTAATCCCGCTGATGACGTTGGCGATGACCGTCGCAATCGCAACGCCCGATACACCCATGCCAAAGCCCGCTACAAGAATCAGGTTCAATGCCACATTGACGGCTCCCGCCACCATGAGCACGTAGAGTGGCCGCTTTGTATCGCCCTTGCTGCGTAGGATGGCGGCGATGAAGTTGTAGATCATCACGAAGGGCATGCCGGCAAAGTAGATTTGCAGGTAAAGTATCGCCATGTCCAAAACGTCTTCGGGCGTTGAAATCAGTTCGAGAATCGGCCTTGCAAAAAAGATTCCCACGAACGAGAGGAATATTCCGCTGAAGAACGCCACCATCACCGACGTGTGGACGCTGCGGGTCACGGAGCGGTAGCTGCGCGCACCGATGGAGTTGGCCACCACCACGTTCGCGCCCACGGAAATCCCGACGAACAGGTTGATGAGCATGTTGATGACGAACGTGTTCGCGCCCACGGCCGCGAGGGCTTTGTCGCCTGCGAACTGGCCCACCACGGCGACATCTGCCAGGTTGAACATCTGCTGGAAAATGCTGCTCAAGGCAATAGGGATGGCAAACCTCAGGATTTTTCTCCCGAGGGGCCCGTTCAGCATATCGATGTTCGTCTTTGATACCGCCATGCACTACCTTGAAAACGGGCGTAAATTTAGTTTTTTAAATTGTGGGAACAGAAAGGATTGTATTTCGATGAACTCTATTATCATCTACGGAAGCCGCTACGGCTCGACAAAACGCTACGCTGAACGCCTCGCCGAAATCACGGGGCTCAAGGTAGTTTTTTTCAAAGACGTGAAAAGCGTTGCCGGCTATGACCGCATCGTCTATCTGGGCGCTCTTTGCGCAGGCGGTATCATGGGCCTCAAGAAAACGGTTTGCGGCCTCTCTGCAAGTCAGGAATTGCTTGTCGCGACTGTCGGTCTCGCCGACCCGACCGATGCCGAAAACGTCAACCACATCAGGGGCTGCCTCAAAAAGCAGGTTCCTGCATCGCATTACGACGAAAGTAAAATTTTCCACCTTCGCGGTGCCATCGATTACACCAGACTCAGCCTGAAACACAGAATCATGATGAAACTTTTGTATTCGAAGGTCACGAAAATCCCCGAAGCGGAGCGCAACGCCGAAGTCCGCGCCCTCATCGCCACCTACGGCAAGCAAGTGGACTTCGTGAATCTCGACACCCTGGAACCGATTGTCAAGGCGCTGTAAATCTAGAACGGAATCCAGGGAATGTTCCACTGGAAATTGATGCCCCAGCCGCCCGTAAGCATGGTGTCGCCTCCGCTCGGATTAGCATGCCAGTCACAAGTCAGTACCTGATAGTTGGCCGCCAGCGAAACCTGCAACTGGTCTGTTATGCGATATCCCAATCGATATCCATACTTAAAGTCTCCATGATGCTGAGCGGAGCCTTGTTCCATGTCGTCGACAAGCGCGGGATTAAAATTATTCATTGAGAAAACGTATCCAAAACCAACATAGGTCTCAAACGTAATCCGCTTTATCGTCACGGACCAAACGAATGGCTTGATATAAATATCCCATGCAGACACGCTCACGTCGCCATCGGAATGGGAATAACCGAAACGGCTGATACCTACGGCAAGAGTGTAGTCCACCATATTTTCCGGCTCGTTGAACACGCCGAATTCAGCGGCGAAGCCTAGTATTCCACCGGGCTTATAAACAAAATTCTCGGTTTGGAGGCGGCTATCCTTGATGTCAATATCTAGGAAGGCTGCGCTAGCAAAGCCGCAAACAAAAAGGACGAGTATTAAAATCCTTTGCATACATCCCATCCTTTTGTAGAAAATTCCTCTTTGGAATCATAATGCGTAACGGATATTTTTCTAAAAGCTCCGTCTTTCGAAAATACTCCTTCACTGAGTGCTGAAGAAGCGAAGAATTTAAAACTTCCTGTATAATACAACGGTTTGTCCGTGTTCGTGCCGATAGGGAAGTGGGTCGTAATGTTTGTGTGAAAAATGCCGTCTATTTTTGGTTCCAAATAAGACACCGGGAACGTTTCCTTGTAAACCGTTTCGTCCGATTCCCATATCGTGTGAACTTCCATATGGTCTCTATAAGATATCGTTTCGCCCCTAAGGGTGTAAGGGATGGTGTCCTCGACAAATTGACCCGTGGTATCGTAAGTCAAAGCGAAGCCGCGTACAACGACTGTTGCACTATCGCCTTCAAAGCAGATTTCCTTACAAAGAATCTTGTCGTAACGTTTTTCACGTCCCTGAGCAGGACGCTCGCCTTCTACATTAGGGAGCTTTTTATCTATGTAGGTGTCCTCGTTAATGATTTCGCTATAATAGCATCCTTGAACATCTTCGGCAGTTACCTGTTCCGGTGCATCTGACGGATCATGAGCGATGTAGGGACACCCCTGTAAACACAGGGCGCTCAGGACAAGTAATAATAAAGAACAATTTTTTGTCATGAATAAAAATTTATATTATTTTTATAGCATTATCAAAAAGAGCTTTGAACGAATCGCACAAGAATGGGCTGCACAGAATCGCTAGACAGTAAGCCGTATTAAATTTTTTGCGAAAAGGACTTGACAAGAGTTTTCAAATAGTGCGCATTTGTGCGTGTACAACTAAAAAAGGAGAACTTATGGAAATGAAATTTTGTCAGAGCTGCGGAATGCCGCTCACGCCGGAAATATTGGGCACAAACGCCGACGGCAGCAAGAACGAGGAATATTGCATCTACTGCTATAAAGACGGCGCCTTCACCGGCGACTTCAACATGGAACAGATGGTCGAATTCTGCTCGCAGTTCGTCGATGAATTCAACAAGAATACAGGCAAAAGCCTGACCCGCGAAGAATACAAGGCGGAGCTTCGCAAGTACTTCCCGACGCTCAAGCGCTGGCGCTGAAATCGTCATATTCAAGAAACGGTAATGTTTAAGACATTACGCTTCTTTCCCGAGGACGGCGCGGGCGAGCTGGTCGGCGCACGATGTGGGCTTCCCGCCGCAGGTGTTGCCCAGGAGCTTTGCCGCGATATCTTCGGCGCTCATGCCTTCGCAGAGCTTCGCGATTGCCTTCAAGTTTCCGTTGCATCCGCCCGTAAAGCGGATATTTCTGATTTTGTCTCCGTCGCGCGTAAACTGAATCGTTGTCGCGCAAACGCCTCTAGTCTTGAAAGTCTCTTCCATACGTGTCTCAGGGTTGAAAGTTCACGTTAAATATAGAATGTTGACGGCTCCTTTGTGAATTTTTATTTTAGTTATAGTTGTTTTGTAAAAAAGGAAAGACTCCTATGAAAAAATGGGTTAGGAATTTTGCGTGTGCCATTTCGATAACGGGTTGCGTTCTTGTATTCGGTTGCGGTGATGATTCTTCGTCAGTTGCCCCGTCGCAAGATCCCGCATCGACATCTTCTTCAGCTGTCGAAGGTTCTTCTGCAGTGGTGGCACCCGGTTCGTCCGATGCGATTTCTTCTGTGACGCTCTCTTCTGCGGTTATCGAAAGTTCGTCGAGCGTCGCAGCTCCGGCAAAATTTTGCAATTTCTCCATGGTCACAAAGACGGGCTACTACCCGATGGCCGTGACAACGGGCGTGACTTCTATCTGCTTGCCTCTTGCCGATTGCGATACCTCGCTGATAAACCTGGGCTTTGCGCATTGTTACGAAGAGCAGGCGACTGTTGAAGGCTGCTTTGCGAATGTTACCGTAACCGAAGTGGAAGAATGTGAACCGGAAGAAAAGAGCTGCGAATCGAGTAATGGTACGATTTATATCTCCGGACGATTCAGCATGAACTGCAGCAGCATCCTCCGTTAAGAAAAATTTTAAGGAGAATCTTTGTGATGGTTATCCCGTCAATCATGTGGCTTGCGTCTGGTTTTCGGTCAGGCGTGTGCGCCCGTGCTGCTCGCTGAAAATCCTAACTGAAACGCCTTTCGCCAGGGCGACCATCCCCGCAGAAATATCCGGTGCTTTCTCCGCCGCAATATAGTCCTTCATCTGCTTGAAAAGACGGATGAGGGCCATACTCTGTTGTACTGCCAAATCGCCTTTCAACACAGTCATGAGCATGTAAATGCCTTGTTCCGTAAAAACGTAGGGATTGGAACGGCTCATTGTGCTGATATTTGCGGTGCAATTTTTGCACCGCAAATCTTTAGCGTCATTTGCATCTGTAATTGCGGTAAATTTTTTTGACCGCAATTCCTCAACTTCCCTTTTGGTCAGCTGAAATCGAAAATCCTCCGCAAAACGTTCAATATTATTCTTGACTTGTCTGTTAAAATCTTTCGTGCTATACCCGTAAATTTCCGCTAGATCGGCATCGAGCATGACCTTTACCCCGCGGATGGTATATATCCGCGACTTGAGCAAATCCTCGTCTATCAGGGAAAATTCGGGCTTTTTCGGCGCAACGCCCCCGGCCGCACTGGCCGCAACATCTTTCTTCATCGTCAACTCCTCTGGCGCTTTTCATTATCTTTCATTTTCCAGCAGTCTCTCGAACAATGCACGATACCCCGCGATAGCTTCCAGCTGCATGATGGTCGTGATCTTGTTGCCCGCGTCCTTACTCGAAGCCCCGCAGTGGAAAAGTTTCTCGGTGTCGGTCCCGAAATCCAGGTAGATGTACCTGTCGTGGAACACGTTCCCCGTAGTGCGGACATCGCCAAGTTCAACATCCGGGCGGGCAGCCCTGAAGTCCGCCAGCATGCTCTCGGTCAGGCGGGCACGCCCGTGCTGTTCGCTGAAAATCTTGACCGAAACATCCTTCGCCACGCACCGCAGCAAGTCGAGAGTCTTTACATCCAGGTAGTCGTCCACAATCAGCACCGACTTCTTCGCCATGCCGTAAATCTGCGTGTAGGCGACATCGGCCTCCAACCGCTGCCCGTTCAGAATCAAAAAATGCTTGAAAGTGCTCGGATCGATGAAATTTGCCATGACCTTCTGGACGTCGTGGGAAAGTTGCTCGATTCTCTTATTTTGGGCTGAGTGGGCTGTGTTGACGAAAAAATCTACGCGCTGCTCAACGGCGGTAAGGCGCATGTCAACATTTTGCTTAAAAAGGGCAATTTCCGTGCCTCCCATTGCCAGCATCCGTTGATTGATGCTGTATCCCCTGAGTAAATGATCCCTAAGGACTTGGTTTGCCCACTGGCGAAACTTTACGCCATTTATAGACTTTACCCTGTATCCTACAGATATAATGACATCTAGATTATAGTGTTCGACATTTCTGCGGACGTCTCGACCGCCTTCATTTTGAACTGTCGCAAAATTTGCGACAGTTGGGATATCCTTGAGTTCTTCTTTTAAGGCATTGGCAATGTGTTTGCCAATCGTTTTTACATCTCTGCCGAAAAGGTGGCCATTTGCTGTCGATTTAGCCAAACACTCTCGTTCTCGACCCGGACTTCGATATGGAATTCCCCACCCTCCGGCTGGTAAACGACGATCTCGTTTTTGTCGGCTCCGGCCGCACTGGCCGCAACATCTTTCTTCATCGTCAACTCCTCTGGCATACAAGCGTAAAAAACGCCAAAGACTACACACTTGTGCACTAAATATAGATTCAAAAATCCAGTTTGTCAATAGGCTCGCATGATTTTCTCTGAAATTTCCCTCTTTAGCTCAAATCAGCATATTCCGTACCCCTTTTTTGATATATATTTGCAAACAAGGTATCCCATGGAAGTGAATAAGAAAGACCTCTCCGAACGCGACATTGTCAGCAAGTTCATTTTGCCCAGCATTATCAATGCTGGGTGGAGTCTTGATACGCAAATTCGCGAAGAGGTTTCGTTTACCGATGGCCGAATTTTTGTGAAGGGCAAGACCGTCGTGCGCGGGCAAAAGAAGCGTGCGGATATCATTCTCTATTACAAGCCGAATATGCCGATTGCCGTGGTAGAGGCAAAGGACAATAAGCATTACGTTAGCGATGGCATCCAGCAAGCACTTTCTTATGCGCAGACTCTGGATATTCCCGTAGCGATTAGCAGTAATGGAGATGCGTTCTCGATTCGCTATCGTGAAAACTGCGGCCCGAAAGATAGCCAAGGAAACCCTATCGCAGTAGAAGAACGCGACCTGGACCATTTCCCGACGAGCGAAGAAATTTGGGCTTGCTACAAGCGGTACAAAGGTATCGACTCTCCAGAAGCGGAATCCACGGCTACACAAGATTATTATGTCGATAGTTCAGGTTACAATCTGCGTTATTACCAGCAGATTGCCGTCAACCGCACAGTAGAGGCGATTGCAAAAGGACAAGACAGAATCCTTTTGGTAATGGCGACCGGTACCGGAAAAACGCTTACTGCATTCCATATCATTTGGCGGTTGTGGAAAAGCGGCTGGACAAAGAACAAGGCTCCGGGCAAGACCCCGCGAATTCTTTTCCTTGCTGACCGTGATAACCTGATTACGCAAACCAAGCGTGGAGACTTCAAGCCTTTCAAGGACAAAATGACGATTGTCCGCCATAAGCAGATTGACAAGGCTTATGAAATCTATTTGGCCTTGTATCAGGGGCTTACAAATTACGATGAAGATGCCGACGCATATAGGGAATTCTCACCCGACTTTTTCGATTTGGTAGTTGTTGACGAATGTCACCGCGGGAGTGCCGCCGAAGATAGCGCTTGGCGAAAGATTCTGGATTACTTCAAGAGTGCAACTCACATTGGTTTGACTGCAACACCGAAAGAAACAAAAGACATATCGTCTTCGGAATACTTCGGCGACCCGATTTACACTTATTCTTTGAAGCAGGGGATAGATGACGGATTCCTTGCTCCTTATACGGTTTTGCGTATAGGCATCAATGTGGACCTAGAAGGCTGGCGGCCTGAAAAAGGTAAACGCGACAAGAACGGAAACATCGTTGAAGACCGCATTTACAATACGAAAGATTTTGACCGCAACTTGGTGCTTGATGACCGCACGCCGATTGTCGCCCGCAGGATTGTAGAATTCCTGAAGCAGAACGACCCCATGGCAAAAACCATTGTCTTCTGCATCGATCAGGAACACGCTAGCCGCATGCGTGATGAACTTTGGAAAGCCGCTCCGCCGGAATGGCACGAAAGGTCTGACGAGTACATCATGCGCATCACCAGCGATGACAAAGAAGGTCGGCTAAAGCTTGATGATTTCAAGAATCCAGAAAAGCCTTACCCCGTTATTGCCGTTACTTCAAAATTATTGAGTACCGGTGCAGATACAAAGACATGCAAACTCATCGTACTGGAATCTAATATCGGCTCCATGACCGAATTTAAACAGATTATCGGACGTGGAACAAGAGTTTATGAAGAATATGATAAACTCTACTTCACGATAATGGATTTCCGTAACGTGACGAACTTGTTCTCGGACCCGGCATTTGACGGCGAGGCCATTCGCATCAAGGAAGTCAAGCCGAATGACCCGATTCCTGCGGATAGTTCAACGGCTGGTGAAGCTCCCGAAGACCTGATTGATCCAGTTACGGGCAGTGAAGTTGTCTTTCCGGAAAAACCGCCGTATCCTACACCCAATCCTCCTGGTGGAGAAGTGGCGGACAAATCTTCAAAGGTCTATGTAGCGGGAGTTTCGATATCAATATTAAATGAGCGTAAGGAGTTCCTTGACCCATCGGGCAAACTCATTACGACTACGCTCCGCGAATTTACCCGCCAGGGCATTTTAGACCGTTACCGCGACTTGCAAACCTTCTTGCAAGAATGGAACAGTGCCGAAAAGAAAAAGGCGATTATCGAGGAACTTGAAAAACAGGGAATTATCGCCGAAAACCTACAAGAAGAAATAAAAAAGGACTTGGATGTTTTCGACCTGATTTGCCATATTGCATACGACGCTCCGGCACTCACGCGCAAGGAACGTGCCGAAAACGTCCGCAAACGCAATTACTTTACCAAGTATGGCGACAAGGCGCGTGCCGTTCTGGAAGCCCTTTTGGACAAGTATGCCGAAGAGGGTATCGGAAATATCGAAGATACTGCAGTCCTAAAAGTGGACCCCATTACTAAATTTGGGACCCCGAAAGAAATTGTTGAACTGTTCGGCACCAAACAAGATTACCTGAAAGCTGTGCGCGAACTGGAAGATGAAATTTATAGAGGAGTAGCCTAATGGCCGACATCGGTGGAATTATCAAGACCCTGCAAAACATCATGAGAAAAGACCAGGGTGTTTCTGGCGATGCGCAGCGCATTGAACAGCTGGGCTGGATGATTACGCTCAAGATTATCGACGACAAGGATTCCGAAATGGAACTCTTGGATGACGACTACAAGTCGGTTATCCCCGAAAAATTGCAGTGGCGCAACTGGGCTGCCGATAGCGAAGGCATGACAGGCGATGCTCTGCAGGAATTCGTTGACAACAAGTTGATTCCCGGCCTGAAAAAGATTGACGTTTCTACCGGCAACAAGCGTGCCATTCTGATTCGCGACATTTTCGACGGCATCAACAACTACATGAAAAACGGCACCATCATCCGTCAGGTGGTGAACAAGCTGAACGAAATTGATTTCAACGTATCCGAAGACCGTCACCTGTTCGGCGACATTTACGAAACTTTGTTGCGAGACCTGCAGAGTGCTGGCAATTACGGTGAATTCTACACCCCGCGAGCCATTACCGAAATCATGACGGAAATCGTGAACCCGCGACTTGGTGAAAAGGTGCTAGACCCCGCTTGCGGTACAGGCGGATTCTTGACCTGTGCTATCGAAAATATCCGCAAGCAAGATGTTCATTCCGTAGAAGACTTGAAAACGCTCAACTCGACCATTCGCGGGCAAGAATTCAAGCCACTCCCGTTCATGCTCTGCGTAACGAACCTGATTTTGCACGACATCGAAGTGCCGAATATCCTTTACACCGACAGCCTGAACCGTGAATACACAAGCATCGGCGCTAAAGACCGCGTGGATGTCATCTTGGCAAACCCGCCTTTCGGTGCTTCCGTAAGCGATGGCGTAGAGACGAACTATCCCGCCTCTTTCCGCACCACAGAAAGTGCAGACCTTTTCTTACTCCTGATGATGCGTTACCTCAAGGACGGTGGCCGCGCGGCAATCGTGTTGCCCGATGGCTCGCTTACCGGTGACGGCGTGAAGGAACGCATCCGCAAGGAATTCTTGACACAGTGCAACGTGCACACCATCGTGCGACTGCCCAATTCCGTTTTCCAGCCCTACGCAAGCGTCGCGACCAACCTGCTCTTCTTTACCAAGGGCGAAAAGACCAAGGATGTCTGGTATTACGAGCACAAGGTGCCCGAAGGAATGAAGGCGTATTCCAAGACCAAGCCCATCCAGAAATCGGAATTCGAACCGCTCAAAAAATGGTGGAACAAACGCAAGAAATCCGATGTCGCCTGGAAAGTCTCGATAAAGGAACTCGAAGAGAACGGCTACAATCTCGACATCAAGAACCCCACCGTCCCCGAAGAAGAAGCCGTATATACCACCGCCGAACTCATGCAGAAACTCCACGAATCCTTCAAGGCAAGCGAAGAACTCCTCACTACTTTAAAAAAAAGCATGAAGTAAAGAACAGGGGATTGGATGGAATTTTCTGAATATTATGTAGCCTACTTTGATGTTTTAGGGTATAAGGAAACCTTAAAAAAGTCAGAGAATGATGCTGTAAAGCTGATTGAGTCTATTGAGTCTTCAATTGATTTAATGAAAAAGATTGTACAGGCTGTTAATGATGCTTTTGGCGATTTGACCGAAAAGTTACTTGAAGTAGAATACAAAATTTTTTCAGACAATGTCCTGGTCTGCAATAAGGGAAAAAAAGCCCCTTTATCGGCTTTGTCTTTAGTGTACTTCTTGCGATTGGTGGCTACTATACAACGAGTTTTCTTTGAAGGCTCTCAATTGATTGTTCGTGGGGGAATAACCAAAGGTCTTTTATACTTGACAGGTGATTTTGTAGGTGGCAAAGCTTTGGTTGATGTCGTCGGGATCGAAGAATCCGCTGTTCACCCAAGGATAGTTGTTGATAATTGTATTCTTAATGAATTAGATTCATTTAAAATGCAAAACGGCCTTTTTAAAAGCTTGGTTGATGCATCTTGCCAGGATTTGTTAGTGAAAGATGTTGATGATAAGACATTTTTAAATTACATCATGTCTTATGACGCATGGATACCGTTTCCCAAAAACGGTTCACAAATAGAACCCGTAGGGAGTTATGAAGAATTAGAAAAAAATCTTAGAGAAGGGCACCAACGCAAACCGATATACAACCCTGAATGTCGAAAAGAAATTTCTGTGATTTTGCGAAAGCACAAAGATTTTGTAGAAGAGAAGATAGATGAATTTAGTCAGTCGTCAAATGATGAAATCAAAGAAGCGAAAAGGCTGAAAATTCTGAAAAAATATTTGTGGTTGGTCTCTTTCCATAATAAAATTTGTGATCATGTATTGTATAAGATGCCGCAATTAAAGATTAGTTTAAAATCCGAATTTAATGAACAAACTTTGGCTTTTGATGTGAGTGTGGGTTGATATGAGCGAATGGAAAAAAGTAAAAATTGGCGAGTTTCTTAAACAGTATCGAAATACTATTTATGTAGATGATGCGCAACAATACCGTCAAGTAACCATTTCATCAAAAGATGGTGTTAAATATCGCTGTACAAAAATTGGGAAAGAAATCGGTCGAAAACGGCAATTCTTGATTGATTTGAAAAAATATCCAAATACAGTTATTTTCACTCGTCAAGGTTTGCATGAAGGTTCAATAGGGCTTGCCCCTGAAGAAGTTGATAGTTGTATCGCGACAGAAAATATGCCAATGTTTTCTGTTGATGATACCGTGATTGACACGCAATATTTGAAAAATCTTCTTCGGTCTTCCATTTTTGCCAATCTAGTTTCTACACTAACTCCGACAGGATCGGCGCAAAAATCTATTCATGAAAGAGATTTACTACCTCTTGAAATATCAATCCCTAATTTAGAGACTCAGAAAAAGATTGTCAAAGACATTTCATCTCAATTAGAAAAAACAGAACAACTCTCGTTTGAAATCGCAAAACAAAAAGCCTATGCAAAACAACTCCGCCAGAACATCCTCCAAGAAGCAATAGAAGGAAAACTCACCGCAGATTGGCGTAAACAACACCCCGTCCAAAAAGGCAACCCCGACTACGACGCCGAAGCATTATTTGATAAAATACAAGCCGAAATGTCGGAAGCAAAAAGTACTAAAAAGAGCCTCGCTCCCATCGCAAAAGACGAAATCCCCTTTGAAATCCCAACTGGCTGGAAATGGGTAAGACTCGGGGGAATATGCGAAGGTTTTATGTATGGAACAAGCGCGAAATCGCTTCCTTATGGAAAATGTCCGGTTCTGCGAATGGGCAACATTCAAAACGGGAAAATTGATTGGGAAAAACTTGTTTATACAAATAATGATGAAGAAATGGAAAAGTATCTGCTTAAGCAGTACGATTTGCTTTTCAACAGAACGAATAGCCGTGAAATGGTTGGAAAAACAGCCATTTTCGAGTCGACGCAAAAGACTATTTATGCAGGATATCTTGTAAAGTTTAGACCAATAAAATCAAATCCGTATTTTGTGAACATCGTTTTGAATTCTAAAACTCATCGAGAATGGTGTAATGAAGTGAAAACGGATGCTCTGGGACAATCTAATATAAATGCGGAAAAGTTGAAAAACTTCATTACCCCACTCCCCCCATTAGCAGAACAAAAAGAAATCGTCGCCCGGGTAGAACAACACCTACAAACCATTACCCAACTCGAAACCCAAATCGCCACCCGCGAAACCACCACCAAACAACTCATGCAAAGCATCCTAAAAGACGCCTTCGAGGAGGGGTAGATGGAATTTACAAATTGGTTTGAGTATGATTCAACTGTTCCCTGTATTGGTGGTGGACAAGTTGAAATATGGAAATTCAACTATCAGTATGACATTGACGCTTTTGATGAATGGGCGAAACATTTTCGTAATCAGTATTGTAGTGATAAAGATATAGATCGATTAAGAAAACCTACGGGAAAAAATAGAGAAGACTTTCTATTAGATTTTAAATTTCCTGATAAGTTAAAAGCTCCAGGTCCATCAACAAGAAGTGGAGATTTTGCAGAAATTCTAATTGCAGATTTTTTGGAATATATCGAAAAATATTGGACTCCAAGAACTCGATATGATCGAAAAGTTAATAAAGACATGTCTACACCAGGCTCAGATGTTATTGCAATAAAAATCAAAAACATGCCCAATGGCAATCCTTGTGATGAATTAGTTGTATTTGAAGTAAAGTCTAGAATAGCCTCAACATCAAATGATTTGAATAAAGCAATAAACGACTCATCAAAAGACCCGCTGAGAATTGCCGAATCATTAGAGGCCATGTCAACAAGATTTTATTATGATAGAGACCAGGAATCCTATGATAAAATAGGACGTATTCAGCAAATGATTAATATCGCTAAAAAACCATGTTCCTACGGAGCTGCTTTAGTATGTTCAAACAACCTTTACAACCAACAATTAGTTTCTGGTGCTGATGTTACTAACCATCCTCAGAATGCCAATTTACGTTTGTTGCTAGTGAAAGCAAACGATTTAAGAGCTATAGTTCATTCTTTGTACTCCTGGGCCGCCCATGAAGCCTGAAAATAATGCAAAAAAAATTTTGATGTATACTCAGTCTATGGCGAAAATGACTGAGTTTAATGTACCTGAAGCTGATCAAAAAGCGATTATTGAACGTTATACAAATCCTCCTGAAGATTTATTTATTTTGGTTATTGGCATATTAGGCAGAGTTTCTCGTGACATAATAGAACATCGAAATGAAGCATCTCTTTTGTCTTTGCCGGGAAAAGATGCTTTGTTTTGCGCCAATTTCTTTGACTCGTATAAGAATTCTGGACGATTAAACGAGCTGTCAGAATATTACCTTCTTGTTGGAAGTGCAGCATATTACTTAGCAAAACTTCCTGGAAGTTCTGCTGTATTAAATCAAACTTTAGAATCTCCTTCGTTAGACGTAGAACGGCTTGATAATCTTTTACTAGCGTTGCTAAAACATAATTTAGATATTGATTTTTCAAACTCGTTCTACAAAAACGAAATAGAACAGCTTGCTTTATTCTATAAAAATTTCATAGAATCTGGAAATGACGAACTTCAGACAATTGAAAAATGTTCAATTCTTTATAAGAAGATTCTCGAGTTGGGATCTCCTAGAGAAGTATTCTTTGGAGAATTAATCTTTGCTATATGTATAATGAAAATCACTTTTTCGAGTTGGAAATTGCTTCCTCTTTTTTCTGGATTAAGTGTTGATTTATGGCGTAATGTAATTGGAAAAAGATCTTTTATAAAGGAATTGTGGCCTGCCCAGGTTTTATTGGGCAAAAATAACATATATAAAGGAGCGTCCGCCGTAATTCAAATGCCGACAAGCGCAGGGAAGACAAAGTCGACGGAGTTGATTATAAGATCGGCATTTATGTCTAATAGAACGAATCTTGCTATTGTTGTAGCCCCATTTAAGGCGTTATGCCATGAAATAAGAAACGACTATTTAAAATGTTTTAAAGAAGATGCTAATATTTTTGTTGATGATATAACGGATGTGTTTGAACAAGATTTTTCTAATGTTTTTTCAGACGACGAAAAACATATTGCCGTATTAACGCCAGAAAAACTTTACTATCTCCTAACACAAAATACAAAATTTGTGGAAAATGTTGGTCTTGTTATTTATGATGAAGCTCATCAATTTGATTCAAATGAACGAGGCGTCACATACGAACTATTATTGTCAAAAATGAAAATGCTTTTAAAAGAGCATGTTCAATTTATTTTAATATCTGCTGTTATTCATAATGCTGAAAATATAAGCAGTTGGATAAGCGAATCTTGCGGTGTTGTTTCGGGAATTGATATGTCCCCAACGCAGCGTTTTATCGCATTTGTAAAAATGTATTCCTCATCTGGACAGCTTCAATATATTGAAAATAATTCTATTTCAAATGAAACATTCTTTGTTCCGAAAATTATATCAATTGAAAATTCTAATAGCTGTTTTTTTAAAAAAGATAAACAAGGTCTTTATGATGCAGGTTTGATTGCTCTGTATTTTGCCTTGAAGCTTTCAACGAAAGCGACCGCAGCTGTTTTTTGCGGAAGAAAAAATAGTCTAAGGAAAATTTTAAAAAAAGGTATCGGTTATTATGAATCTAATCCTGATACCCCATGTCCTTATTGTGAAGAGTCCGAGAAAATTAAAATAGCAAACTTGTTTGAGAAAAATTTCGGCACAAATTCAATCACATACAAAGCTTGTAAGTACGGCATCTTTTCACATTGTGCAGATGTTCCTCAAGGTTTAAAATTATCCATTGAAATTGCTGCACATGATTCGAAAATTAACTGTATTGTTTGTACATCTACCCTAGCACAAGGCGTGAATCTTCCCATAAAGTATTTACTCATTCCTTCTATTCAAAATGGGGCTGATGAAATTAAAGTCCGTGATTTTCACAATCTCATTGGGAGAGTTGCACGTGCTGGGAAAATAACCGAAGGAAGCATTATTTTTACCGACCCTAGAGTTGGAACACCGTCGGAAACCAAAATACGAAACAAAATCAACGACTTGCTGCAAGCCAACAATTCTGAAGACTGTTTAAGTTTACTATTTGATTTGTTGAATTTGAATATTATTACATATAATAATGGGGATAGAACCATTGATCCCATACCATTTAATATGGAAATTTTTCTACCACATTTAACCGATTCAAATTTTATTGAAGAATTTTCCGCTGATGTTGAGAAAAAGTATAAATACAACAAAAAGGAAGATGTAAAATATCAGCTTGAAATGAAGGTCCTTTATCTTGAAAAATTAGAGAATTATTTAATGATGTCCTCCGACGATTTGTCAGATGATAAAGTTGAAGAATTAGCAAAGAACACATTAGCGTACCATTTGGCAAATGACAATCAAAAGAAATCTATTCTTTATGTATTTAAATATTTGTCAAACAAATTGAAATCAGACGAAAAAAATGTGTTGAAATTTCCATTATATGCTAAAACATTACATGGTTTAGCTTCTTCCATCGAATTAAACAATTTTGTTGTTGAAAATAAAGATTCAATTTTAGAAGTTTCTGATTGCTATGATTTTGTTAAAATCCTATCAAAGTTGCTGTTTGATGGCCGTACAAGATGTCGATTGTTTAACAAGTATCCAAATAAAGAAAAAATTCCAGATGCAATACACTTTTGGTTGCAAGGAAAAAATTTCTACGAAATTTATGATATCTTGAAAGGTGAAAAAGTGGGAACGACTTATTATTATGAAGAAATGGGAGTTGATTTCTTTGAACGGGGGTTCGGCTACGAAATTTCAGTTTTGGTTAACGCCGTTACAGAACTATTAATGGCTGAAATAGGTGAGAATCCCGAACAACTTTCAAAAATGCAATTATTTCAAAAACAAATAAAGTATGGATTGCCTACGAAGGAATCAATTTTTGTTTATGAACTTGGCTTTTGCGATAGGATAATCGCACAGGAACTAGCCCCATTTGCACAAGGAACTTCTACAAAACAAGCGGCAAAAGGTAGTGTCAAGGGTTTTTCGCAAAAATAGTTTGTCCCAACATCAGATCTAGGCTACATTTCCGTCCTTTTCCTGTTCCCGTTTCAGCTCGTTCTCCTTTTCCATCTCGTAAAGATGCTTCATGTTCAGGTATCTCTTGGC
>ODAI011209613.1_pt1 | contig 42830 bp, 39 predicted proteins | sample 1539321 | NCBI WGS metagenome assembly ODAI01 (sample SAMN02144231, study PRJEB22623) | gut metagenome | biome: sheep rumen | host: Ovis aries | place: New Zealand
GCCGTTGTCGTACTCGATAATTAACGTCGTGTAATCATACGGATTAATTTCTCGGCGCACGGTGTTATCGGCGTGCTGTCTGGCGCGGTCCTGAAGTTCTTCAAAAGAATTATAAACAACATTCGCGCGACCGTTCAAAACGGCGTCACAGCCAGCAACGTGATTTTTGTAGTACTCTACATAATTTTCGTACTGCTGTTGCCACACGCGCTGTTTGAACTCTTCAAAAGTTTTCTCAGGAAACCAGCGCACAATAATACCGCGGTCACGGAGACCGAAAACTAAATCTGGTGAAATTCTCATAACTGAAAAATTTTAATGGTTAATGGAAATAATTATCGTACTGTCGGCCAGTGATACACCAGCCGACAATTTTCGTACTCCTGAGAAATTATCGTACTGTCCAGGAGTTTTCGTACTGTGCAAACGTCACGAGATTTTTTTGCGGGTGCTCGATTTCATATTGCAGAAACCTGTTTTCTCGCTTTAATTCCTCGACGTTGTTTAATGCGGCGTTGCGCTCGATGCAAACACGGCTGTAACCGTCACACGCGCACAAATAACAACACAACAGCGTGAAACAGGCGACAGCGAGAATCACGCACAGCACACTCAAAGAATAAACTAACTTTTTCATAGCTTTGTAAATTTTTGGTTAATAGCTAGCATCTCCCAGCGGATCAAACCGCCGAGAAATAAAAGTTGCGGCACTCGGCCCAGTCTAAACCGTGGGCCGACAGCGTTTCTTTAGAGATCTTAAATTTTCGCATCGCGTTTCTCAGGTGTAACCACCAGTTTTCGCGCTTCGAATCGAAAATTTTAGATTTTCGGTTTATATCCTGAAGTTCAAGATATTTGGCGCGAGAAACCCGCAGCACGCGGGCCACGGGTTCCATTTCGTCGAGTTCTTCTAAAAAAGTTTTCTTTTCTTTTATTAGCGGCTCGTCGTCGCACCACAAATTTTGCATCGCGCTAAAATCTTCAGGCGTGAGACGTTTAACGTCGTAGCCCTGGGCGTTTGCCAGCGCGAGAATCATTAATTTGCGAGAATAACCGATCATGCTACCGAAATTTTTGTAAAGGTTAAATGCTCGACTGTATAACCCAGGTCGATAAACATTTGTACACTTGCAAATAAATCTGACAGCTTGCTGTCCTCGCGGGTGCATCTTGCACCGTTCACGAAAAATTCTGACTTGTAACTCATTTTGATTGAAATTTTATTGGTTAATAGAAAAGTAGTGAACGGTGAGAATATTGCGTCTCACCGCCCAGGAATTTGTGTATCTTCATGGATTAGACCTAAGAAAAATTCACTAACCAAAAAATTCAATTATGGTACGGGCTGTCAAGCGGGAAAATTTTCCACCGCTGAATTTCTTCGGCGGGTAATCTTTTTTCTCGCTCTCAGGCGCTGGCTACCTTGTTCACACAGCGCCCGCAAAATTCTGTCGTCGCTCGGACTGTCAAACGGCGTCACCCTTTGGCGATCCCGATAACACGTTATCACGGTCGCCTGGGCTGTCTCACACGGAAATTTATCGACACGTCGAAATTTTTCCGTTTAACCGGCCTCGGTTTTAACTCGGTTTTACCGTTTGAATTTCCGTAAATGCAAAACAGTCAATTTTTTTGACGTCTCGCAAAGCTGCAATTTATTGCGGCCCGGCCTGTAAATATCAAAGATCGCTAACAGCCTGGGCCAGTCTTAAAACCTGTCAGGACCGGCGGCGCGTCTCGATGAGAAACACAGCCAGACCAAACAGGCCCAGACCGGCGGCGGCTTGCATCGCTGGCAAGCTGTCAGGCCGTGAAGCTGTGACAAGTTTTGCAACCGGTCACGGGATCACAAGCCAGACAACCGGCCCCGCGTCGCTTTAACCGCGTCGAGGCTGTTATATTTGCCCCTGGGCGACGTCTCAAGCCCGGCCGGATATTGCACCGACAACGGACCAAAACAAGCCAAGAGACAGCGACAACCGGCGGCGGGTATTGCATCCGCGCGGCGGCTGTCAGGGATCCCAGACAACCAAACAGGCAGCACAAAACACACGACACAGGCCCGGCGGCGTCGAGACGTCACACAGGCCCCAGGCCGTTATATTTCGGCATGCCTGAAAGGTCACACAGGGACCACAAGAAAAAACGCCTGCAATAGCTTGCAAACGTTTGTTTTTTTGTTTCAATACCTGGGCACGGTCCAGGCCCGGCGGCGTCGAGACGCGGCGCGGGTGCCAACATATTGAAGTTTAAAAAATTTGGGACCTGAAAAATTACAGGTCCCAAAAATTTGTGAAGGGAAAAATTTTTGTCGATGAAAAATTTTACAATCTTTCAACGCTGTTAAAAGTACACAGGCCGCGGATCGCTTCAGAGACAACAGAAATAATTTCGGACTCGGTATAAAATCCAGTTAGGGCAATAGCTTTTGCCATGGTGCCCAGGGACGAAATAGACAATTTTGCGTCACCCTTAAAGTTAATCATTTTTCCAATCGCGTTGCGCTTCATCGAATAGCTGCCAACAGATTTTATTAAATTGCTAACTGTGACACTCGCGGGCTCAATGTAATAGGATATTTCGCCGTTAATTTTTTGCTCAATATAACCGGCGTTGTCGTCGTCGCTACTGTGATAGATATTAACAGAATCACCAGTAATTAAATTGTCCCTGTCTAAACAAGCGTTGCCGCAATAGTTAAGAATATCATTCTTTAACGCGGCGTCGCTGTTAATGTGGTTAATAAATTCGTCGACGGTGATAGTGTTTGCAGCGTCCTTTGCGGCCTGTTTAACAGTTACTTTAATAACTGTTTCATTGAGCCCGGCGGCCTTGAGCGCGGCCCGCGTCGCTTTTTCATCAAAGGGCACGCCGGCGGGCTTGAAGTCTTCAAAATGTTTTCTCAATGCCTGAAGGGTTTTTGCTTTGTTGGGCTCGGCGGCGGCGGCAGTTTCGGTCTGGGCTTGAGTGCCTGGGCCCTTTGCGTCGCTTTTCGTCGTCGAGGCGTCAATAATATCGACGTCTGGCAAATTATTTGCCGGGTTAATTACCTGGGGATCGCTAGCAATACCAGCGTTAAGCCCCGTATTTGTTAAAGTGTTCATAATTAAGTATTTAATTAAATTGTTAATAATATTGATATACTAAACACTGCAAAATAACATATAATATTTTATATAGACAAATATTTATATATCTTTTTTTATCAAATTATATAAAACTACTGTTTTCGGTAGTGTTACGGCGTCACGGGTGCAGCATGCCAGGACAGGCCAGGACAGCGACAACACACAAAACGACACAGTTACACCCAGGGCAATAATAAAAGCGTCTCAGGGCATTATATAAGGTATTAGGCACAACAGGACACGACAGGCCCGGCACAGATCCAGAGACAACCGGCGCGACGTCTCACAGCTTTTGAACGCCTGCAAAGGTAGTGCAGCACAGGAACCCAGGCCCGCGGCCCCTCGATGATATAACAACAGGATCACAACACAACAGGCCCCGACAGTTAAACGGGATATATAACAATATTTGGGCGACGTCTCACAGGATCACAAGACCGGCGGCACCTGTCAAGCCCTCAAGACCTGAAACAATATGAAGGACAGCCAGACCGACAACACACAACAGGCACAGCGCCCGGCCTGGGCTATTTCTCGACATCATTAAACGGCGTTATTATTTGGCCCCTGGCGCCCTGTTAGCGTCTCAATGTACTGTTATAGCTGTATCGACTAAACACGACAGGAGACACAATTAACAGGACTAAAACAGGGATAAAAAAAAGGGATAAAAAAAGGGACAAAACAGGCGACAATATACACAGCTTTAAACAGGCCACAAAACGCCGTAACACACTGAATTATATACATATATAAGTAACTTTTCTCAATGATATATCACAGACAATTAACGGAAAAAGACCCCCGGCACCCCAAAAACGGGAAATTGCCCGCGTATGTCACCTCTTGTCGAGATTTTTCATTTTTTTCAATTTTTCAGTTTCCTCTCATTGTTAACTTGTTGTTTTCGAGTACTTTTCCGTTGTTTAGTGTACGAAGTGTCTTAAAAAGTTGTTTTACGCAGAAAGTGGCTAAAAACCGTGTTAAATTTGTGTTAATTCAGGTTCTTTTCCGTTGGTTTTGGTGTAAAATGTACCAAAATCGTGCAGTGGAACGATTGGAAAAAGGGTTTTCCGTTTTATATTTATCTATGTGTTTTATAAGTGTTTACCTTTGTTGTCGATGTACCAAATGTACCAAATGAACAAAATATGGTATATTGGTAATGTTGTTTTTTATTTATTGTTTTATTGTATGTGCAATCGTACACTGCCGCAGATGGAAGCCATAAAGAGGTTGAGTGATGACATTTGTTCGTCGCTTGATGCTCGTGGTTTGCGCAGTGCGTACCAGCAGGCCCGTTTTGGAGACAGGGTGTATGATTACCAGGAGTTGGTATTGCAGGCCTGTTCTTTGGTGTTGCGCAGTTATGTTGGAGAGGTATACCGATTTGACGGCAGGGTATGGGTTCCATGTTCAGATGTTGTTTTAGAGAAGGCGTTGAACCGTGCGTTGGTGAAGCGAGGTGTACCGAAGAGTGACGTAAGCAATTCCCGTTGCAAGTTGATGTCGTCAGCGAAGGGTGGTGCATCGTTGTCTCCGTTGAAGCGTTCTCATTCTGTTGTTGCTTTCCGCAACGGCGTATGGGATTTCGGAGATGTTTTCCATCCCGTGTACCATCCGTTTTCTGACCGCATGCCAGTTGTTGGTGTATTGCCTTACGATTACGATCCTGTTGCTGTGTGTCCGATGTGGCTGTCGTTTTTGTCGTCGGTATTGCCGAAGGGTGAGATAGTCAAGTTGCAGAAGTTTTTGGGTTTGGGTTGTGCTGACAGGCTGATGATGTCCAACAAGGTTGAGCGTACGTTATGGTTGGTCGGCAACGGTGCGAACGGCAAGAGCACTGTATTTGATGTTGTGCGCGGTGTATATGGCGCGGACAATTTGTCTTATGCTTCGTTGGACACGCTGATAAGCGGTTCCACTGAGGTGCGTGCTCGTTTTGTCGGTTCGATTGTCGGCAAGGTGTTCAACTACTGTTCGGAGATCCAGTCCGATGACATTGCGGGTCATGCCGACACGTTCAAGAGTTTGTGTTCCGGTGAGCCTCAGACGGTGCGCAGGTTGGGTCAGAATCCCGTTACTGCGTATGACATCCCGTTTTTGGTGTTCAACATGAACAACATGCCGTCGAACCGCGGTTTAGACAAGGCCATGCTGCGCAGGTTGCTGTTTGTGAGGTTCCGCACTACGGTGAGTGCCGAAGACATGGACAGCGAGTTGTCGAGCAAGCTCATGTGCGAGTTGTCTGGCATCAGGAACTGGATGCTGGAGGGTTACAGGTCTCTTGTGCGTGACGGTTTCGACTTCGGCGTGTCGTCTTGTGACGATGACGGCATGACGGACTACATGTTGGACAACGGCCAGAGTGTCGCTGTGTTTTTGTCGAAGTCTGGTTATTCGAGCACGCGCAGGTCTGGCCATTGGGAGGATGCCGCGCAATGGGTGCCGTCGTCGGCGTTGTACAACGAGTACATGTCGTTCTGCAACCGCTGGTCGCTTGAGCCTGTCAGCCAGCGTGCGTTCGGCGGTGAGATGACGAGGCTGGGCTGGAGCGGCGGTTACGGCAACCGCAAGCGCACGAGCCAGGGTTATTCATACGGCATCTTCTGCGGAAGGGACATTGATTATGCGTTAAAGATATGATAGTTAAGATTAAGAAACTGAGCGATGATGCCATTGTTCCCGTAAAGGCTACAGAAGGAAGCGCGGCGTATGACTTGTATGCACCTTGCGACATGCTTGTGCGTCCTGGCAGGTCTGTCATTGACATGAAGTTTGCCATTGAGTTGCCTCTTGGCTACGAAGCGAAGGTCGAGCCGAGAAGCGGCTATTCGTGTAAGGGTTTTGCCGGTGCTGCTGCGTCAGACATGGATCCCGACATGCGTTTCGACTGCGATGTGTTGCCAGGCAAAATTGACAGCGATTTCCGTAACTCTATCGGTGTCATCGTGTGCAATCGCGACAAGGCGTTTTTCATCAAACGTGGCCAGCGCATTGCGCAGTTGACGATATACAGTGTCGGTGTAGCAGATTTCGTCTTGTCGGAAGAGCTTTCCGACACCGAGCGCGGCATGGGCGGTTTCGGTTCTACAGGAAAGTAACTTTAAACGATATACTACTATGAGTGAAAAAAAAGAAGACAACAAGAGAGCGAAATGCCCCGTTTGCGGCAGGTTCTGCAAGCAGGAGGCCGTAGACAAGTACGATGCGTTATGTTCTGAGCGCAGCCGTCTCGTAAAAGAGCGCGATGCCGCCCGTGCTGAGAGCGCGTTCCTGCGCAAAGAGCTGGAAAAGGCACAGGGGGAGTGTGTTACTGCACAAAAGCGTGCAGAAGACTGCGAGTCGATGTACATAAACACGAGAGGTAAACTTGACCAGGCTTGTGCCGATGTCAAGCGTTACCAGGACAAACTCGCTGAGTCCGGTATGAAGCTCGTGTCCATGCAGAGCGAGAACAACGGCCTTCAAGCCGAGATCGAGAAAATATACGGTCGCGGTTTCTGGGCCAGGGTACGCAACAAACGAGTATAAACCATATAATATCAATTTTTATCATGGCAAAGATTTTAGTTGGACGCGACAATCCGAAAGAGGTGAATATCGGTGTCACCGTTTCGTCAGTCGCACAAGTTGAGACCGATAATGCCGAAGCGGAAGAAGAACTGGCTGAAGAGGCTGTCGAAGATGGGCAAGTGGAGCCTGTTGAAGAGGGTGATGTACCCGAAGCGGAAGAAACCGCTCCTAAGAGACGAGGCAAGAAACGTGGCAAAGCGTAAAACGAGGTATCATTATGAGCGAGGAAATGATTTTTGACATCATCGACAGCATCGCTACCCAAGCGAAAGCCATTATAGGGGCGCACCTTCAGAAGCAGGAACTCGTCGAGACCCTGAAGCAGTCCGCAAAGGACTGGGACGAGGACGGCGAGGAGACGAGGAAAGTGTTCCGTGACCTTGAAGACGATATCCGTGCGTACGCTGAAAAGAACTGCGTAAGCATCACCTCTGGTGACGACTATGCAGAAGAAGACGTATGCACCGAGTTCGGCATCGGTGACGAAATCGTCTTCATCGGCAACGGTTGTGCCGTCAAAGACCGCATCTCAAGGGTTCTTGTCGAGACCGAACACGGCTATCAGGTGTACGTTGACGATGCGTTCCGCAGTATGACAGAACTTGTTGAACGCTTAAAAGAAGACGTTCATGGATAGGAAGATTCCGTTCGTCAAGCCGGCCAGGGTAGGAAACTACAAGGTATGGCGCACAAAAACAACGCTTGGCAAAGGCAAGGACAAGTACGATGCCGAACAGATCTGCGTCAGCGACCTTGAAGGCGTATGGCAGGTCCGCATTCCGTCGACAAACGGCATGTTCGCCGCTATCAGCGGGTTGTATGCCGATGAAGGACTTGCTGGTTCGTTGAGCACTATCTTTGCCAACATGCTTATGGTTTCCTCCATTCCCAACGGTTATTTCCACCGTGCCGTGCAGATGTGCGAATCGGTGTATTTCAACCCCGACTTGCTGCGCAAAAAGAAAGAGCGCAAGGACCTCGTAAAAGAGGCAAAAAAGCTCGCAGAAGACTTCTTGGAGTGGCGTGATGTCTATGATGCCCAAGTCAAAGAAAATGCGCCCACGGAAGAGCAGGAGCATTCTGATGAGGTCTTGGAAGAGATGCTTGACGAGGTTGACAAACAAGAAAAACAGTAACTTTACTTTCTTTTCCCATTTGGCCGAGTGCCGGAGTTCATGCTTCGGCGCTCTTCTTTTCCTCGTTTTTGATGATGTGCCCCATTTCGTCAGGTCTTACTGCATCATCTCCATTGATCCGCTTGTTGTCATTGTATGCCTTCAATAGCGGGCATTGGCTGCATTTCATAGGCAGGAAGAAATGGATGTTGTCTGTAACGCTTCCTTCAACATCATCGTTTTTATAGCGCATCAGTTCGCTGTATTTCATCAGTCCCTCAATGCGCTCTTTGCTGTCAATAGGAAGTTTTAGCGCCGTTTTCAAAATCAGTTTCGCTGTCGTCCTTTTGTCTAGAAGGTCATCATCCGCATCGGAGTACACGTCTATTCCATCCTGGCGATGGACTTCTTTTCTTGAACTGTACGCTCTTGCAAAGGCCCCTTCGTTGATTTTCTGGCTGCTTTCTTTTGACAAGGCGTCATCGCTCATAGCTAGGACTTTCGGATAGAAGGCAATTTTAAATGCGTCTTCTTTCGAGTATCCGATACACATCAGGTCGGCCATTACCAAGTCCTCTACTTCGACTTTAAGCCTTTTTGCTTCTGTTTCTTTTGTTTGAGACAGTTTAAGATATTTCATTGCTATAATAGTATTATTTCGTCGCCGATTTTATACACGGGTATTCTGTAGCACTGGCAGTTCGGGTGCGGCCAATTAAGGTTTTCCGGCAGTCCGTAATGGAAGCCTGTCTCATCGTCGCATACGCTGCACAGATAGCTGCTGCCACGCAGTTGTATGTATCCTATTGCGCCCATATCCTCAAACTCCAGCATTTGCGCTTTCATCCATGCCATTTGCAGCGTTATCTTTGCCATGTTTGTCACATTTGTGCTGCCGTTGTTTGAAATGCCTACGGCACCATATTGGACACCGCGGCTACGGATGTATGTCGCGGCAAATTCCTGCCACCGTTTAAAGGCAGACCGCACTTCAGGCATGTTGTATATCTGGTGCAGGTAAGTCCTGATGCGCGCAGACGCCTTTGCCACGTTCAGGCCAGCATTGCTCATTGCCGCTATTGCCGCTTCCCAGTCTTTTAGCGCTTTGTTCAAATAGCCGTGCAGTGTGTCGCGCAGATTCCTGTTTCCTTTTCCAAGAAGTGCTATCCATGCGGCAAGTATGCTTATTCTCCTTTGGTCATCCGTTGCTCTTGTTGAATAGTTGATGATAAGCGACAATATTTCGTCCTCCACGTCGTCCATTACGGAGGCGATTTCATCCATCATCTCTTTGTTGAAACCTTCGCCGAAATAAAGGCGTTTCGGGTCAATGTTATAAGCATAGCAGATGCGCACGATCTTTTCTGCCGCTTCCGACAGGATTTCGTCGATTCGTTCCTGCAATGCCGCGCCGAACTGTTCCCGCCTGACGATATAACGCTTTGCTTCGTCGATCTCGTCCTGCGAAGGCATCCTGTATTTCGTTGTGTCGAGTTTGATGGTCATATCAGCCAATCTAGTATCGTTTGCCCTTTATATCCTTTTTGCCAAATCCACCAGGCATAACTCGCTGCGCTTCCTCCGTGTCTGCGCATGTAATCGAAATCGCCGTTTTTGGCGCAAAGGACCCGTTCGACGCATTGTAAAACCTTGTGGGGGGGGGTAGTTACGGAATATCTTACTATATCTTCCCTTGCTCTCAGCAAAGGTCGTTTTGAGGAAAAGGCATACCATTGAGCCTTCGGGAACAAGTACAAGCGAATGTTGCACAAACTCCGTCGCATACTTGTATGGCGGGTTGGTGACGATGGCGAAGTCGCCCTCAAACGGCGGCTCGGTCATTGAGAAGAAATCCTGCACTTCGCCATATCCCCTATCTATAAGGTCGTATGACTTGACCTCGTGACCGAGTTCCTCCATGCGTACAGACAAGTGGCCCGCGCCGCATGCGGGTTCGAGTATCTGCTTCGGCAGTTCGACTTTCTTCTTCAACAGGTCGATGGCGGTTGGGCTTGTCGCATAGTAGTCGTTGACCTCACGTTTTTCTTTCGTGTGGTTACTTGCGCCTAATGTCTTGAAAACGCTATTTCCATTGCCAGTCCAGTCTTTGTCGTTTGTCATTTATTACTTCGTTTATTCGTTTTGTTTAGTGACTAGCGTTATAATCCTTCCAGTTGTTTTCGTTTGGCCTGTTACCCCACTTGTCTGTATTGAACAAATTAGGCCTTCCTGGCTTGCGACCAGTCGCGACAGAACCTTTCTTTTTCTTCGACACCTTTGCTTTCTGCTCGTCGTCTTTTTCGCTATCTTGATTTTGCGCATCGTTTTGCGCTTTGATAACCTCGACCTGTTGTTCGGTTTGGATTTCAGAAAGTTCCTCTTGCATTTCGACAGCGTGTTCGTTTTGTATTTCGATACGCTGGTCTTCAATGAGCAACTGGTGCATTTGCTTGTCATGCTCCTCCTGTTGGATGCGATCCCATTCCTGCGGCGTAGAGTAAGGAAGTTTCTCCGATGCGGTTTGCCGTGACAGGAATCCGCCAAGCACAGCCGTATTCAAATTTTGTGTCAGTTCGCTGACATTCAGGTGGATATATGGTTCAATGTAGTGCCTTATTGCCGTGTTTTTAAAATCCAACTGTTTTCCGATTTCTACACCATATCCGAAGTTGAAGATATCAATAACCTTGTCAAGACATCCATCGTATTCGTGCGCGTCATTCAGTGCCTTCTCGAAGGCGTCCGAGTACATGATTTTCAGCGCAACGCCAGGAGTGTCGCCAGACTTCAGTTCAGGAGTCTTGACAGCAAACGACTGCTTATAGATGCTTTCTTCCAGCTTGTCGAGTTCTGCCTTGTATGCGTTGCTCGCATCTTCCTTCTTCAAGAAGCCTGCCTCTCCGTCGGTGGGAAGGAACATGATTTTTGATGCGTAAGACATGTCTTTCGACTCAATCACATCACTGCCCTCACCCTTTATGTACATAATTGGGAGCCCAAAGTCGTGGTTGTTGTGGGCGAGGTTTGAGAACGACAGTTCGTAATGCTCGATTGTCTCTTGTGAGAACGTCCAGCAAGGGCCGTTGTCGTCTCTCTTATAGGCCACGGGGATGCTGTCGAAGTTGTGCGGCAGCTCTTCTTCAAGCCTGTATCCGTCAGCATTGAACATGCGCAATATCGCATGTTTTGCCTTGTCTATTGCTCCTGTTGGCTCTCCGTCCGACACAAAGCGATAGTAGTTTTTGTCATCCCAAACGTCAATATAGCGTTTTGTGATGCCGCCATCCTCGCCGTAGTTGTTATACGTCCTTGCGAATACATCGAGTCGCCCGGTTCTGAGGTCGTAGTGCGGATACAGCTTGTCGCCATTGAGAAAAGACAGCGTTTTCCAGCCGAAAGACCCTTTGTCCATAAATCCGACAAAAGCGCCGTCTCCAGTTGCCTTGACGGATTTTACGAGCTCATACCATGCAATCTCCATGTTTTTGTTGGCCCATCCGTTCCTGTGCGCAGTAAAAGTCTCCCTTGCAGCATCAGACACTTTTTTGTCGGAAAGTTCAAACTGAATGTCGTTTCCGCACATGTGTGTCAGGTGCTTGATGAGAATGATCTGCTGGAAAGAGAAGGCATAGCGAGGAATCTCCTGGATGTACCACTTGTTGTCTTCATCGTTCAGTCTCCATATATCAGGGAATAGAGACTTGTCATTGATCGCATGTCCGGCAGGGTCTAGTTCACGCATGAAGTCCTCTTGCGTGACTATTTTCTTTCGCAATCTGTCTTGATTGACAGCAGTTTCAGGAGTATCCCCCCAAAACTCTCCATGTTCGTATTGACCGTCTGGCAATATCCTTGTAAAAGGTTTCTTTGTCAGGATGTCTCTTAATTTAGGTTGTGTGTCGTTAGCCATAGTTAATTTGTTTATTGTGTTTTATCGTGATAACTTTGTGAGTCTGAATGAACTGCTTTTTGTTGCCCATGACGGCACGGATGGCCGCACACCGCGTTTGATGTCGAAAATCTCTCGCATAAACAGGGCTTCAAAAAAGTCTGGCGAGTGTCCGACAACACTTTTATGCTTCATCTGTTCTTTGTTTATGATACACCAGCCTTTGTCCTCTTTCGACGTATCCTGTTTAACGCATCGTCTCTCGCTCTGAAGAATCGCGGACAGTTTCATCTTGTCTTTTCCGATGGTGTAGAATCTGTCAAGCAATGACGGCTCAATGCTCCACCCGCATTGCTGTGTACGCTCCGCAAATTTGTATGCGCATTGCGACTTTTTGTTGTCATACAAGCCTTTGTCGCGTCTCTCGACAGCCTCTTGGTTGTTGAAAGGGACTGCTTTCGGGAAGGCACCTTTGAGCACCTGTCCCATTCCGTTAAGGTCGTATGCAAAGTTCTGTTCAATCACGCCCCATTCCTGTAGTTTTCCTCGCAGCATTTCCGTTGTGTTGTACGGATCTCTTCTGCAAACAAAAACATCAGCAACATGCCAACCGACCCATAGCCATGTCACGCAGTTGTCACCACCTGTGCCGGCAACATCGCAAGTAGCCCTTCGCACTCCGTCGTCAGTCATCTTTGCATTATGGAACACCGCATCGAGATGATAGCTTTGTATCATGTCGTTGCCTGCTTTGATGATATCCCAATTCCCGTCAAATTCTCTTGCCCTTATCTCTGGCGGCTGGTTAAGCAGGTTTGCGATGTACGCAGGGTCGTTTTTCAGCAGCGCCTTGTTGTCTTTCAGTGATGCTCTGATGAATGTCACCGATTTGACAAAGAACGATGTCTTTGTGTATCCGTATTGTTCCCAATCCGAGTCCCAAGCATCGTCAATCATTTCCTTGCACTGCTCATATACTTCCTCTGGCGAGTTTCCCCACACAATACTATCAACAGAATCTCCAGGCATATAGCAGTACCTTACAACACCGTCGCGTTCGGGGATCGCAAAGCCTTTCATTTCGGGGTGTTTTTTCCCGTCCGAATACACGGTATCTTCTTTGCCTATCCACCAGTCGATGAATTTGCGTAGCCAAGATAACGGGTCTGGGTTGCATGTGCCGAGAATGCGCGAACGGACTCCGACGGTATTTCGGTTTGATGTCATCAGGAACTTGAACATCTCAAACGACATCTGCGGCAACTCGTCGATGCCGATATATGCGAACTGCTGACCGCGGTATTTTGTGTCAAAGTCGGACATTGGCATATCGTATATAGACAAACCAAGTTTCGCTCCAGTGGCAAAATACCAGGTCATATCGTCTTTTGACTTGTTGTATTTTCCCAGCGACGAGAACCAGCGCTTACTCTCATTGATGATATTTTCAAAATCATCTTTGTTTTTTCTGAAGATGATTCCGTTAAAGTGTTTGTTCTTGATGTCATACAACGGTTCCATAAGCATTGTTACCGTATTGTGGTTGACGGTGTAGTCGTCAGTCATGTAAAGATGATCCCTACCCGTCACGGTGATACAGCGGCATTTCTGCTTGCCCTTGTTGTCTCTTTTTATTGAGATGATTCTTTTAACAAGGACACCTTCGTTTACAGGCGCCGTTTTTGGCTTGATGGCGTTCTCTTTGCAGATATTAGCGTAGTATGTCAAATCAAACAAGTCTTTGTCGTTGGGTGCAACGAACGACACACGCCAATATCCTATTTTCTCAGGGACATCATCAAGCCTCGATACTTTCGACCATATTCCAAGTGAACGTGCTATTTGAGCGATATCCTCACACAAACGCTTGTTTGGTATATCAACGCACGGATGCCTGTTCTGTTTTCTTCCTTTTTTGTGCATAATACCGCGCAGATAGTCCCAACGGCTTCGGATTGATGCCTTTTTGTACTCCTCTGGTATCCATGCAAGTTGCCTTTGCCTGCTTTTTGTTATTTTGAGCCTGTTTTCATCCGTAATTCCTCGAATGTACCAAATGCCTGTTTTCCTGTTCTGGCTTACTCTGTAGCCGAGCGCCCGCACTCTAAAATTCTCACGGATATTGCCGTCAGTAGCAACTCCGGATTGCTCAAAATGCCAATATCCAGAAGCGCTGATATAACCAAGAAGATATGGATGTACAGGAAGTTTGTCTTGTGTAGCGCTTTCGTCAATTTCAACCTCGCCACACAATGGGATTTCAACATATTGGCCGCCGGTTTTTCTAAGAGACACGGGGAACGGTCTTCCTATGGCATACTGGTCCATTACTTCCCTTGCTGTCATTTCATGGAAATCTTCCGACTGGCCTACTCGCGCAAGGAATCTGTGATTGTCCATACATGCGACAGATGTGCCGTCATCAAAATACATTCGATAAACGGTTTGCTCGCCTTGCTCAAAAATCGCGCTGACTGTCTGTATGCCGTCATAAGGTGTGCAGATAGGGTCTCCCACCTCAAGATCTCCCATTTTGCGGAAACCGCTTGGTGTAGCGACAAGCGTATTGTAAGGGTTTGCCTTGCCGCCGCCACGGTTCCCGCCGAATACTGTTATGTCAGCATTGCTGGCGAGCCCTGTTTCTTGACCGCCGTTTTGCGCAACGAAAGAATCTGTGCCGCTAGTGGAATCGCAACTTTCCTCAAATTCTATCGCTGACTTTTTGGTATATATTTCAGTACCGTCTATTGTCTTTAATTCTGTCATTTTGGATTGCTTTTATTTTTTATACAAAGGTGTGATAATAAGACGAAATAACGCATGCAAATGCGTGGAAATGGGGATTTCCACAACGATTTTCAAAAGCAGTCTTTTCAATAAGTAACTTTGTGGTGAAAAGGCGAGAAACGCTAAATAAACAAATTAACAAAATACTATGGAGAAAGACATTCTCATTCAAAGCCTGAAGGACAAGGTTGGAGAAGACAACTGTAAGTCCATCAGCGACAAGACGTTTGAGGCGATGGCTGATGTCTATATGCCTCTGTTCGCCGATGATTCGGCAATCACCGATGACACCTGGAAAATGCCAGTGGCTTCACTGATCCAGTTTGCTGGCCAGAAGCGCCACGACGAGAAGGTGTTTGCGGAGAACCTCAACAAGCAGCACCAGAAAGATGTTGAAGAAAAGGTTCGCGTTGCCGTAGAGAAGGCGATTGAGGAGTACAAGTCAAACCAGCATCAGGAAGAAACCGGAAACAAGGGTGAAGAAACTGCCGAAGATGATGTCGATGCCAAGATTGCCGCACAGGTTGCGAAAGCGCTTGAGCAGTTGACCGGCAAAGACGGAGCAATCGGCAAGTTGAACACCACCTTGAGCGGGTTCATCCAGGCTCAGACGGAGCGGGAGAAAACCGAAGAGAAGAGCCGTGTAAAAGCAGGACTCAAGCAGTTCCTTAAAAGCCTGAAAGCCGACAACGAGGCTTGCATCGAAGACGCATTGGAGGACATCGACTATGGCGATGCTCCTACCGTGGAAGCATTGAAGGATGCCGTCAAGACCGCCTACGAGAAGCGTTACAAGCGCTATTACTCAAATGGCGGCAAACCGTTCGGTGGAGACAGCACCAGTGGTGATGGCAGCGCTTCTTCCATGATGGATGCGCACATCAAGCGCGTTGAAGCGCAGGTAAAGGATGCGCAGAACTATGCGGAAAGCATCAAGTTCGCTGAGTAACGGCTCAAGAGTTTATCAACACAATTATTTCTAAACAATTCGATTTATGCGAAACGGAACATTAAACAATTACACCAATTTCTCTAAGAACATTGGTGGCATTCGCAAGGCATACGAGGGACACAATCTTCCCTGGATGCTCTACGGCGGCTTCAAGTTCCCCTCGCTGGACGTTCTCCCTGCACCGGGTAACGTGCTTCCCGCATTCACCCCCGTAAAGGTTGACGAAGTGGCAAGGACTATCACTCCGCTGTATATTTTTGAAGTCAAGTCTGTTGACGCGGCAAACAACAAGGTTTCCGTTCTCAAGGACGTTGAGGGTACCCGCGCAAAGGTTGGCATGCCCCTTATCCTTGTAGGTGCAAACCTGTCAAATGCTGCAACCAACGTGGCTACCGTAACCGCCATTGACAGCAGCAACGAAGGCTACGACGTGCTCACTTTGAGCGCTTCGCCCGCTACCAGTGGCACCGCATGGTGGTCGGCAGGCGATTATCTCGCAGAAGCCGACAGCACTTCCAGCAAGAAGGTAAAGGTCATCCCCAATGCATTGACTCCCTACGACACCTGTGTCGATGAGGATGCCTTTATGCTCGACGGCGATGCCGTTTGGGGTGCAGACAGCCCCATCCTGGAGCGTCGCATCGTTCCCATCCCTGCATCAATCAAGGCTGCGCTCAAGAGCGCTGACTGTGTATTCCGTTTCTCAAACCGCAAGTAAAGAAGGAGGACTAAAGTATGGCTACATTAAGAGACAAAAATCTTTATCAGATTGGTTCACTGAGCCGATTCATCGACTCTGACGGTTTCAACATTATGCTGAACCGCGCCAATGAGCGTTACAACACCGCCCTCTGGAAGAAGTATGCGGCTTGGGGAACTCCCACCGATGACCGCGAGTGGAAGATGGGTCAGAAGGACACCCCCATTTTGGTTCGTGCTTCTGTTCTCGGCACCCACTCACCCAAGCCCCTGCGTAACACCCAGGGTTGGGGTATCTACGGCGGCACCCTGCCCAAGATTGGTCACGGATTCCAGATTGACCAGGACGACTTCATCGAACTGCGCAAGATTGCCAAGTTGAGTGACCTCACCTTTGGCGATGCACTGATTGACACCGTTGTCCAGAACTCCAGCAACATGCTCGGCGGTATCCACACTGAGTTGAACTACATGACCTTCCAGGCTATGTCAACCGGTGAAATCCACGACATCCCTGTTGATGGTGTCCGCTACGACTTCCAGTTCCCCATCCCCCAGGAGAACTTCACCGCGCCCACTGCGGACTGGTTCACTTGGAGCGGAGCTGCTGGTAGCCGTGTTCTTGGTGCCAATAGCAATGCCGATGTCATCGCTGACCTGCTGGCATTCCAGGACTACTACAACGACGAACTCAACCTCGGTCTTGACCACTGGAAGGTATCGAAGAAACTGCTCCGCATGATCCTCGCCCATCCCAGTGTAACCGCAGCTTATGCAGCAAGCAAGACCATCACCCCGACCAACCTGCATGCAAACCGCAGCCAGGTACTGGCATGGATGCGCGATGAACTCGGCATCTGGCCGTTCGAGGAGATTGACTACAAGTCTCGTCATGAGGTTGACGGACGTCCCGTTGCCGATGCTCCCGCATTCGACGAGCACAACCTCGTTGCTTCCACCACTGCCTTCCGTCCCTTCGAGATGAAGTGCATGCGCTCCATCCTGCAAGACCGCATGGGCATGGGTGGCCAGACCGAGGCAGACCTCTACGCACTTGTAGAAGGCCGCATCGTAGTGCTGAACTCTTGGCGCGAGCGCCCCAACGTGGTGAACACCGTAGACTGCGAACTCTTCGCCGGTCCCGTCTTCACCAATATGCGTGAGCATGGTATCGTTACCGTATGGCACGATGACGTGTAAACCACTTAAAGTGTGACTTGGTAGCATGGCAACTGAAAACGGCACCGTGACAGATTATATCAGGGGTTTCTTCCCTGGTATGTCGATCACCGACACCATTATCACCAACATCCTTTTCAAGACAGGTGTAGATTCTGACATGTCGCAGTATGAGTTGGATGAGCGTCAGCGTGACCTGATTTACGCATATCTTATCCTTTATCTAGCGCCAGGCTCTGGATCATCACAACGTGTTACGGACAGGGATGGCGATTGGGAACATACCGAGAGCACAAGCACTTGGACGTATTCCCAACGAAGCGAACTTCTGCGTATAGCCAGAATGCTCCTTAAAAAATGGGGCGTTGAGGACGAACTCGCAGATGCCGCTGGTGGTAAATGGGGCTTCCGTGGTACTGGTTTTCATAACATCCGCAGAAATCATTGACCGTTATGGCAGTTGATAACCCCAGATTCCCGCACTTCTGTAGAATCATCCGATTCGCAGAGGTTGGCCCGATGGAAGACCAGACCATCGCTTCGGATATCATGTCCGACGAGGTGAGTCAGAACTGCATCGGATGCACCTGTTCGGACTGCGATTGTCCTTGCGCCATTGCTGGCGAAGGGGCGAAGGTGGTCTACAGAGGTGTTTGCAGGGGTTATAGCCGTGACACCATTTCCGACAATGGAGACGTAAACACGTCGTACCGATGGCTCTCTTTGCCTGTGACGCAAGACGAGTGGACGGAAGAAACCATCCCGTTGGAAGGTGACAAGGTGATACTGCAACGCTACGGGCACAAGGAATACGGTCTCGTTGTCGATAAAAAACCAGGCAATTTGGGTACTCATATCCTTTGGAAGTATGTCCGCAACTAACAAACACATATTGGCCGCCATCGACGATTACAGAAAAAAAATAGTCGACGAGGTGGAAAACAGGTGTAAGGAATACTGCGAAGACTTGTGTTGGTCTGCCATCCGTTACAGGAGGGAAAATCCAGATGCACATGATTTCACAGGAAACCTCATCAGTTCAATCGTTGTTTGTCTGTATCGGGAGAAAAAGCCAGTTACGGCGTATTATGCGTCTGAACAGTTTATTCCGAAGGCTATACAGGTCAAGATGTCTGCAAATGCGAAATACCGAAAAAGGTATTTCTTTAATCCAGACTATTCTGGGGCAACGAGTGAGTTCCGTGCTGAAATCAGGACGGACAAGGGCTGGGGTGAAGAAGATGCGCGTCAGTTTTTTCAGTGGTATAGGCCGAAAGGCAAGAACTTGTTTGATATAGTTGTTGCATACCCTGTTGAATATGCGGACTTCATTGAGAGCGAACGAAGCACAACGGGTATCATTGACACCTATACACATGCGGAAAAAGTCGGAGTGTTTTATCTTAAACTTCATAGGACAGCGTAATGGCGAACGATACATTTCTATATAAGATATTCAATGATCTTGTTGGCGCGGCAGAGAAAACCGGCAAACCCGTTTATCTTGAGCGTCCGAAGTCGTTGAAATCGGAAGTGACGCAATTTGTCGTCGTCTCTTTGCCTGCGCAGATTTACGGAATGGTAAAGGGCGGGCTTGGTTTCCGCTCTGGCTCCAACGGTTTATTTTCCGTTTACTGCAAGGCAAAGACTGACGGAACGATGAATGTCAACGCGCAGTCCAACCTTGTCCAACGAGTGCTCGACTTATTCCCCATTGTCGGTGAAGCCGTCGAAGCATCAAATCCCGCAATCCTGATGCAAGGAAACGATGGTTACGGATATCAGGTTACACAAATCACATTCAAATTAAGAACGATTAAATCTTAAATAAACAATTAAACTATGGCAGCTTCAACTATTGTAAAGAAAGCGTCTTTGCAGCCCAATGTCTTTGAAGGCATTAGCGCGATCTTCGCCGTAGAAGGTGGTTTCACTTTCAGTGGTTCTGCCGAAAACGGTTTCACTCTGACTCTTGCAGAGAACAAGACACTGCTTGAGTTCCCCTGTTCTGAGGACAGCGGTTTCAGTTTCGACACCGGTGCCCCCTCAATCGAGCACTTCAAGGTTCACGGCCTGAACGCTGACTGGGTTTCCACGTTCACCCCTGGTGACACCGAGTTGAGCATCGAGATCCCCTGCCACGACACCCAGATCATGTCGTTGTGCTTCGGTTCGGCTGGTTCTGATACCAGCATTACTCTTCCCGTTGGTGCGCTGAAGACCTCCAATATTGCAACCGCAATCGCAAGCGGCAAGTCGTTCGGTGCTGCGCAGAAGTCTGTAGAGCTCGGTCTGCTCATCCTCGACGACACCGAGCAGCGCTTGTTCTACATCAAGAAGGCAAAGCTCACCGCACAGGTGACATTCGACGGTAGCAACAAGCCCCTCTGCGTTGTGCTGAGTGGTTCGCTCTCCGAGTCTGGAGACGGCGCGTTCGGTATCTTGGATATCGCAACCACCGCTTCAAACGGCTAATCTGGAAATTCCGCAACAACAAGGGCAGTGGTGGGTTGACTGCCATTGCCCTTATTTAATTTAATCACATGAAGAAAAAGGAAATTCCAGAACAGGCGCTTGAACAGCCGGCACTCGACGCACAGCAGACATTGCTTTCGCTCATCAACAACGATGCCACCGAGGTGCAGATTCTGCGCACGAAGAAGAAGTACAAGGTCTATTGGCTCAAGAACGGACAGCTTGAAAAACTGACGAGATTGCTGATTAAGTCAAAGAAGACCGACAACATGAAATCTTCTGGCATTGAAGCGCTTGACGAGATTCTTCAGGACTGCAAACTGGCATGCAAAGCCGCTGCAATCATCACCCTCAACGGGTACTGGAGCGTCAAGTTCAAGTACTGGCTGCGTTGGAGATGGTTCTACTACATCCGTCAGTACGACAACATCCAGTTGGATGCAATCCTTGATATCGGTAAAAAAAAAGTTCCGCTGATGCAGTACTATCGGACTATCATGTCCTTGACCGAGGCAAAGGATTCGCTGATGAGGATGAGAGCGAAGGAAGTAGAAGCTACCCTTCAAGAACTAAGTATGGCGCAGCGTTCGCAGACCGAAAGCAACGGCAGTGGCTCGTAATGCCGAGATATTTCTTCGGCTTTTGGAGAGTGCAGATGTACGAGTACTATTGGGGGCATACGGCAGCGCAGATTGAACTGATTGATGCCGACCAGCCATTGGTTCTATACAAGAAGCACGACCCGAACGAAGGCAAGAAGCCCGGCGACCCCGGTTGGGTTTCTGACCCGAAGAAACTCCAGGCGTCCGTCGAGAAGTGGAAGAAGCGCAAAAAGGCGAGAGAGGAACGAGGTTTTGATCTTAACAAGTTGTTGAATACTGGCGAGAAAGTTCCCGTTGACAAAGGACAATGACCGTCTACGATATCGTGTCACTTAACCGTGAACTGCTGAAAAGACTGCACAAAAACGGCATTAAGGTAAACGACTACAAATGGCTTGATTTATACAACGATTACCTGCAAATGAAAGCTGACGGCGACAAGACAAGTTACATTGTCGCAAAACTTTCAAACAAGTATAAAGTGTGTGAGCGTCAAGTGTTTAAGGTTGTGAAGAAGATGAGCCAGAACTGCCAAAAACGTGCAGTGAAATAAGAAGGAAAAGTTTTAGGATTGGTGTTACGCAGAGTAATTTTGTCGTGTCGATGCGCAAAGACAAAAACTCAATGTTAAACACACAAATCTTAAATCTTAACAATGGCTGAAATTTATCAGTTGCCTGACAACGGCAGCAACAATGGTAGCAACATTCCTTTTTCAATTCCTATTGGTGGTTTCAACGGCGGCGGTTTCGGTTTCGGTAACGGAATGAACGGAATCGCTGATTTGTTCGGTCTCGCAATCATCGCCTCGATGTTCGGTTGGGGCAACGGAGGCTGGGGCAACGGTTTCATGGGCGGCGGCAATGCCGGTACCGCATACCTCGGCAACATGATCTCCAACGACAGCGGTCGTGAACTGGTCATGAACGCCATTACCTCGCAGGGTGAGGCAAGCCGCAGCGCAATCCAGAACCTCGCAACCACCATCGGCCAGGACTTCAATCTCGTTAATGCCGGTGTCACAAACGTGCAGAACGCGCTCAACACCCTCGCATTGCAGAATGCAGTGAGTGTTCCTCAGATCATCAACACCATCCAGAGTGGTGATGCAAGTCTTGCAAGTCAGCTCTGCAAGTGCTGCTGCGACAACCAGTTGGCAATGTGCCAGCAGACCAATGCGCTTCAAAGCCAGGCTGACCGCAATGCCAATTCGCTGATGCAGGCCATCAACGCACAGACCGTTGCCATGAACGACCAGTTCTGCGCACTCAAGGAGCGTGAGTTGCAGTCGAAGATTGACACGCAGGCCGACATCATCACCCAGTTGCGCGGACAAATCGACAACGCCAACCAGACCGCAGCCATCACGGGCTACGTCAACGGACTCGTTGCTCCCTTGCAGGCCAAGGTGAGTGAGATTGCTGACAAGATGCCCTCGACCGTTCCGGTTACCTATCCCAATCTCGTGGCAGTCAACAACACCCCATACAATGGCGGTGCATACGGCGGCTTCTATGGCAACGGCTTTGGCAACAACGTAATGTTTTAAGTCATGGGATGTTTCAATGTAACAACTAACGTCAACGGAGTTCCATATATCGAAACTACAAATGTTACGGTAGGAACTGACGCGGTAGACTTTGCGTTGGGTTTCCATCGCTTGCAGCCTGTCGGCTATTTCACCGTCAGGATCTCCAATGCGATTCCCACGGGAACCACGGCGACGCTGCCCATCACGTTGACCATGAACGGCACGACCCGCAACCTGACCACGTTCAACGGTACCCAGGTGACCGTTGCTGACGTAACGGGAACGGGCATACTGCTTGTTTTCAACGATCGTTTCAACGGTATTCTCCAACTCATGTCGGTGGCTACCGCTTAACAAAGTGACTAACAAACAAAAAACAAATTAACTATGGACTTTAACAGTTTAACAGAGGGCAATCCGTTCTACATTCTCCGCAAAGGCGAGAAGCCGATGCTTGATGTAGGTGTCGTCAAGAGCAAGTCGCAGCCCAGGGCGAAGTACCAGATGCAGACCCCTGGTGTGATGAACGGCCTGCTTGCGCAACAGCAGCAGGTTATCGACATCATGGTTACCGTTAACGGCAAAGACGAGCAGTTTGCGGAACTGCCGTTGAACATCGAAATCGCCTCAAGGGGCGACAACACGTTCAGCGGAAGCCGCGAAGCGATGTTGCAGGCCGTTGATTCCATGTTGCAGACATCGAAGAAAGCCATCGAGCAGGTTCCCTACCATAAGGCGGTCATCGCAGAAAGCGAGAAGATGCTTGAAACGCTCAATCCACGCTATGCGGAAGAGAAGCGCCAGGCAAGGACGATCAACGACCTCAGAAATCGGCAAGATGCGACCGACAAGAAACTCGACGAGATTCTCGATTTCATCCGCGATTTCAAAAAATGACGAAGGAGTCCGATTAAAACACTGAAACATTATGCCTTATATCATTATCAATAACGACGACGACAAGGAAATGCGCGAGAATATGCGTCAGCAGATGCGTGGCGGTTACCGCCGCAATATGCCGATGCGCCGCAACGCGACCGACCAGTATGAAGAGGGCTACCGCCAAGGTTACAAACACGGCTGGGAAGACTCAGAAGACGAGGGCGAAACTATGATGGATAACCGCAGGGGTCGCAGCCGCGACTCCCGTGGGCGCTTCATGTGATAATTGCGGGTCGGATGTCGGCTTGATGTCCGACCCCTTTTCAACCTTTTTCTGGCATGAAACAGTACATCACTGAAGAACGAGCAATGTATGAGGACAACTTCCACGGCATGTTCAGCCGCAAGTTGGCGAAATGGGCTATCTCCAATATGGAGATGAAAAGCCCGGACGGCCAGATGAAGCCTGTGGCTATGCGCTCCGTTGATGATGTCCTTGAGATACTCTCCGCAAACAAGGTGGAGCTGCCAGACGAGTACATTTATACCGCCTGGTATCTGTTCCACATGGCGATAGCGGACTACCCCAAGTCACTGAAGACTGACGAGCAACGTGCGACGTATGTAGAAGAAACTCTTCTTGATCCAGACGGTGAGCCACGAAGTGTTCTAAGTTGCTTTGAAGCAAAGATGTGCAACGCGGAAATCCCCATCTACTGGGAAAGGATGATGTAATGCAGACGGAGTACGTTGACGTTCGGGGCAAATGGGGCATTGTTCTCTGCTATGACCTTGACTTGGATGACGATGTTGATATCATGAACTACATGGTGTCGCTCGGTTCAGACGAGGAAGGCGCATACAAGGCAGTTAATGTCTTGTTCGGGCAGGAGAACGCAGGACTTTGCGTTACCAATATGGCATTACGCATGTCCTTGATATTCATCGGCGACGCAGACTCTGCCGAGCAGTGGTGGGATACGCTCTCCCATGAGTTGTATCACGCGCAGCAGGCGATAATCGAGTACTACGGAGTCCTGCCTGATAGTGAAAAAGCGGCATGGACGATGGGGTACTTGATGCGCAAGTCGGTAGAGTTGGTAGCACCGCCATGCCGATAGACTGGAAAGGAAAATACTTTTTCCAAGCATCTTATGGTAAGTCGTCTTTTGACGACTTATCTTTGTAAATATAAACAAATTAGCGAACGAAAGATATGGCACTTGATCCGTTAAAATTTGCGGTGCAAATCACCGATGAGGCGTCTGAGCAACTTAAACAGATTAAGTCTGACCTCGACAAACTACAAAATAAAGACATTACAATCAATGTCTCAGGCAACCTTGGGGACTTCTTAAATCTCTTCAAGGATGGCTTAGATGTGTCAAAGTTTGACAACTTAAAGAAGACTATCAGCGATGCGATGACCGGCATTGATAGTCTCAACAAAGCCGCAAAAGAAGGCAACTTTGCTGATTATGCAGGTCAAATCAACACAGCAAAAGAAGCAGTCGCTGCATTAGGCAATGCAATCGCTGGTGTAAATAATGTTGTCGGCTCAAACGAAGGTTTCCAAAAATTCATGGTCAGCATCGGCGAGGTTGTCACGAGAGTTGATGCGGCGCTCAAACAACTCAATGAATCCAGTAACGCAAACGGCGGTGTCATGGGTTCAAAGAGCATCGAAAAGGCCAAGTACGAACTTTACCAGTTTGACAATCTCGTCAAGCAGGCAGAGCAGACATCACGTCTTGGCAAGCAGTTCGGCGATGTTGATACAACTGGTCTTGACAAGGCGATTGAAAAACTAAAAGCGTATAGGGCAGAACTCGACCAAATTTCGCAGACAGGTAAAGGCGAGAAGGGTCGCGGTTTTGACAAATTTGCCTTGCAAGCCGAATACAAAGAAGCGGTTGACAAAGTAAAGAAACTTTCCGCAGAACAGCACACGACCGAAATGAACCTCGGTCGCTATAACCAAATGCTTGTTCAGACAAATGAACTTTGGGATCGCATAATCAACGCATGGGTTAAAGGTTCAAGCCTTTTTGGTGGCGCAGCGACCAATCCCGTAATGCAACCCGCTGAAAGACAAGCACATGATTTTTTGCAAAGGTTACAGTCCCTCAATGCGGAGGACATGAACAATGCGCAGATTATCTCACAGCTTGCCGCTGAATTTCAACGACTGAAAAGCACCCTTACCGCCACTGCCAAAGAGCAGGAAAAACTCAATGCCGCCACCGAAAAGCAGAAGGCAAAAGACCAGGCCGATGCCACAAAGAAAACGCAACGTGAAAACGAGGCATGGGCAAAGAGTATGCGTGATGCAAGCACCGAAGCCAATAAACTCGGTATTGAACTTAACAGGCTGAGAAAAATTGAACAGGCAGGTTCTGATGTTGGTGCAGATACAACAAAACTGAGACAGTACATCAGTACGCTTGAAACATATAAGGTTGTTCTTGACGAAATTGCCGCAGGAAACAGAAACCTCGGTCACGCAAGTGATTGGATAAGCGGAAAGAGCAGCATTTCAGGTTTTGACACACTCGGCAACACTGGAAGACTTGCCAAAGAAGCCGCAGGCGCAGTAAGGGAGTTAACTGCTGAAAAGCAACGCTCTACATCCGCTACGTCACAACTTACTAATGAAGAGCAGCGTCTAGCACAAGCCTTAAATCAGACAGCAGAAAGCGCAAAGGGCCAGTCGCAGGTACTCTCCGACCTCAAGTCAATGGCGATGCAGTACCTCGGTGTTTGGGGCGGCCAACAGTTCCTGCACAACATCATCGAAATCGGTGGTCAGTTGGAGATGCAGCGACTTTCCATCGGTGCTATCCTTCAAAACCAGGGGCAAGCCAATGAATTGTTTGAGAAAATCAAGGGTCTTGCTATCCAATCGCCTTTCGGAGTTGTTGAACTTGACCAGATGACCAAGCAGTTGACCGCTTACGGCTTCAAGTATTCCGAGCTCTTCGACATGACTAAGCGATTAGCCGACATCAGTGCCGCAACCGGTACTGGCGTTGACCGACTCGCCCTTGCCTTGGGTCACGTCCGCAGTGAGGCTGCGTTGAGCGGTTACACCCTGCGTCAGTTCTCAATGGGCAACGTGCCGCTATTGCAGAAACTTTCCGAAAAGTTGGGCAAAACCACACAGGAAATCCGAAAGATGGTGCGTTCTAAGGAGATTTCCTACGAAGATGTTGAGGGCGTAATCAAAGACCTGACCAACGAGGGTGGTATGTTCTACAACATGCAGGAGACCATTTCTCAATCCGTCAAAGCGCGTTTCAAAAACGTGAAGGACGCAATGGATATCATGTATGGCGAAATGGCAGAAGGTGGATTGGGAAGCGTATTGAAGGAGATTGCCCTGCTCTTGATGAAACTCACCAAGAATTGGAAGACGGTGGGTGCCGCAATAACTGGTGCTGTCGCCCCTATGGTGATATACAAACTTGCTATGATGGCAAGTGCAAAGGCTATCACAGTCAACAATGTTGCTACTGGCCAGTTCACCGCAAAACAGCTTGAAGCGCAGGCAATAACGGGAAATCTTACCAAGAAGATGCTGTTGCAGGCAGTAGCATCAGGCAAACTTGCCGTAGCAGATGCAGAAGCCGCAGCCGCAACGCTTGGATTGACCCGCGCACAGCTGCAATTCGTTGCAAGGTCTGGAAGTGTTGCTGCGGCCACGAATAAAGCAACATTAGCCACAAGCAAATTCACCGTAGCACAACTTAGATCTCTTGCTGTTGCAAGGGATAACTCCTATTCGATGTTGACTCGCTGGCTTGCCCGTTTGAAATTCGGATTCGGTGTTGCAGGTGGTGCGGCAAAGGCTTTTGGGGCAACTTTGGCAGGGTTGATGAGGTCATTCCTGCCACTTGCGGCAATGTCTGCTGTTTTTGCGATAATATCCCGTTCTGTCGAGGCAAGCAGCAAGGCTCAAGAGATGGCAAAGGACATCGCGGAAAACGCAAGAGACACACAAAAGTCCATCAACACTGTCATTCAAGAGCAGGCTGATGATAAGTTGCTGAGATCAATCGAGAAGTCTAAACTTTCGGTTAATGGGCACTATGTTGTGCAAAATGCGATTGAGTTTAACGACGAAGCACTGAACAAGACAAACCTTACCGAGAGAATCAAGTCTTTAAGGGAAGAACTCCAAAACTTATCACCGCTATATAGTGGGGATGTTATAGATATCAGTGAAGCCAAATCGCAAGTCGAGCAGTACGAGATTCTTGTAAACAAGTTGGAGAGTCTTCGTCATGTTAACGATGTCAATGAAGCCACGTCAAATGTATTCCCTAATGCAAACAAGCGCGTACAGGGGGGGAATTGGTTCACAAGGATGTTTGGCGACAGTTTCACCACTGACTTGACGGACTATTCCAACAGGATGGAAGATTCCGTTGAGGAGATAAACCAAATAACAGAGGTCGAACTTGGCAAAATAGATGAGGCTTTAAATGGGAAACTTTCAAAATTGCAAGAAGACCTTAACCTGTCTTCTCTTGGCGAGGCGCTAAAATTGTATTTTCTTAACGGCAAGCGTGAATTAGAAAAAGGAAGCACTGATTTCAATGCTGAACTTTACACGGTAATCAACAGTACCGGGGATAAACAGAAATTAAAAGACTATTATGATAGTTTCTTTGATCCCGTAACATTTGGAAGGAGTCTCCATTCACAGCGTTCGCAGGTTTTGGGCGAAACAAAAAAAATGTCCAAGGCCATAATGTCAACCATAAGCACCTATTTCAAGGATGATCCAGAAGGCGCAGTGTATGCGTTAAAGGGATTTTTCGATAGGATGTTTTCTGAGGCTGGTGTGACCGATAATTCGGTTATGCAGGAAACAATCAACAAGATTCTTGACGACATGAGGGGTATGCTTGGTGAAGGCGGCCAAGAAATTGTTGACGAGTTCCAGCGCAGACAAGTAAAGATTCAGTTCTCTAACTTTATAAACCCAGGAGAAATCGAGGGCGCGAAATCAAAGGAAGAACTGGATGCGCTTTTCCAAAGTTACCTAAACAAAATCCATGAATGGGCAAAGATTTACGGAATTGACCTTGAAAAACTTGGGCTTGAGGCAGGAGGCAAATTTTCTGATGGTTTTAGAAAGGCATTTGATGCCGCTAAAAATCAGGAAATGATGCTGAAAGACTGGCAAAAGCGAGCCGGTAAGGTCTTTGACGTAAATACCGAAATCAAGGTCAAGACCAAGACAATAACCAGTATCGACGAGTTTGCCCAGGCGGTGCAGAAAGACCTCAAGGAAAAGCAGGAATACATCACCAGAAACGCAAGCCACATCAGGCAGACGCTAACTATCAATGCCGGCATCAAGTTTAATTTGGATAAACTTGACACGAAGTCGCTTAACGATATGATTATTGCCCTGGGTACTAGGGTTCAATCGCTTTTATTACAAGGCAAAGTTGATGCCGCCCAGGCTTTGAACTCTGTTATCCAGGATGAGTTGCTTCCTTTCCGTGATGCACTTGCGTCTATTGATGAGAATAAAAAGTGGCTCAAGCAGGAAGGGTATCCCGAAAAAGACCCGACAAAGGACAAGTCGAAGAATAAGCACGATTCAAAGAAGTCTTACAAAGACCCTGTTGCCGAAGAGTGGAAGGAGCGCATCCGTCTGCTCAAGGATGCCAACTCGCTGTACAAAGAGTGGAACAAACGAGAAGGCGAAGATGAAGCCTTGAACCGTGTCCGTCAGCAATACGGAGATATCTTTGAAAAGTGGCGCACCGACAAGAATGTTCCTTGGAAAGACTTTAAGGCAGAGGACATTATCGAGTACCGCAACTATATACAAAAGATTGTTGACGAAGCACAGAAGCGTTACGATGCACAGCGTAACGACAAGGCGAAGAACTACGGCAAGGAAGCAGAAGCTGTTCTCCGTGAAGGCAAAAAACTCCTCGATGACATCGACCGTTATGACTTTGACGAGAAAGCAAAGGACTTCACTGCCGCTGCGACAAAATCCATCGAACAACTCAACAAACGGTGGGAAATCTTCAAATCCACAGTAGATACAACAGGTGATGCTCTGCTTGCTGCTCAGTTGGCGGGATTTGGTGACGCAGAACGAGGAGCAAGAACTGCGGCAGAAGCGATGCGAAATGAACTTGTCAAGCAGTTGGAGCAACTGGGAGGCTCCGACCTTGTTGCAAAAATTCCATTGGACATTGATCTGAACGAGGAAGAAGTCCGTGATATTTTCCTAAACGCAATACCGAACGCAGATGCGGTTGAAGATTACAAAGAGTCCATCAATGCACTCATAAAGCTCTATCAGGAGTGGCAGAAATTGCAGCAGAAAACCAATTCTGATGACATCGGAATCTACACCAAAATCATCGGTTTGGCGAGCAGTTATGATGCTCAACTCCGAAAGATCAACAAGGACTTGCAAGAGCAACTTGCATCTATATCCGCTAACCCTCTATTATCAAGTGGGCAAAAGGCTGGTGCCAGCTTAATGGCTAATGCGAGTGCGGATTGGAAGAAGATGAAGTTGAGTGCCGATTACGCAAACCTTCACAACCGTGCTGTTGCAATGTCTGCCGAGGAATACGAGAAGGCCGAAAAGAAAATCAAGGATTTGATTGAAAGGCTGCGGTTGCTTGGCATGATGTCGCCAGAGGAGGAAATTTCGGAAACCAAGGCTTTAGACAAGGCCGCAAGTGAAAGAAGACAGGATGTGGGTGGTGCTTTAAGTCACTTCATTACTGGTGGTGCGCAAGGGTTGAAAGATTACTATCAAAGGTTAGCCGATGCTGCTCTTGAGAACAGAAGCAGATACTCAGCCGGTAGCGCTGAGTGGAAGAAAGCGGACGAGGAATACAAAAAGAACCAAGAGAGAGCAGATGCTATTGATGACGAAATCGCTGGAATCCAGGCAACCCAGGCCGCTCTTGAAAATCTTCGCAAAGCGGCTTCGATGCTATCGGACTTCTTCGTCGCTATCGCTGGCGAATCATCAAACGAAGGAGCCGCACTCGGCAGTATATCAGGTGGCGCATTAGGCGGCGCTTCTTCTTTGTCCGGATTCGGTCCTTGGGGGATGGCAGCAGGAGCAATACTTGGTGGTGCAACTGCGATGATACAAGAGGGCGACAAGGCAACAGAGAGAGCCATCAATAAACTTCGTGGCGATGTCCAGTTGATTGAGTCAGACCTTGGCGTTATCCTCAAACAGAGGGAACGCACTCTTGGATACGATACGGATAATTCATATCTAAGGAGACTTTATAATGCGCAAGCTGATCTGATTGGGCAATTTGGTTCAAACGCAGACCGATTTGGCAACGAAAGCCAAAAGAAAAACGCCACTGCAAGTTGGGGGTCTTCGATTATGCGTGACTACTATCAAAAACTGATGGATAGTTCAAGCAGCGGATACCAATCCCAATACAATGCTTTAATCGAAGAAAGAGCAAATTATCTCGCCATCCTTGACGAGCAGAACGAGAAGAAGAACAAAAGCAACGAGGAAATTGCAGAAACCCAAAAGAAGATTGCCGAGCTCGATGACCAAATCGCTTACTTTGCGCAAGACCTCGCTAAAGAGTTGTGGAGCATCGACATCAAGGGCTGGGCAGACCAGTTGAGCGATGCACTCGCAAGTGCCTTTGAGAACGGAGAAAACATGGCGAAAGCATACCGCGACACCGTTACGCAAATCATCCAGCAGATGATGCAGAAGATGATGCAAATGGCAATCCTCGAACCGATGTTTGAGCGATTGCAGAAGCAGCTCTTCGGAGAAAACGGCAATGGTGGTGTGTTCGACCCGAACAACCCAAAGGGCAGCATGAGCAAGATCACCGCAATGATTGGCGATTTCTTCGGCAAGGGCGGTGAAGGCGAGAAGGCGATTACCGCTTCAATGGAGTTCATGACCGCATTCCAGCGCGGCATGCAGAACGCCGGACTGACAGTCCTCAATGAAGCCAGCAACACCCTTTCAAGCAGTATGCAGGGAACCACAGAGGAGACAAGCGGGTTGCTTGCGGGTTACGTCAATGCATTGCGCCAGGACGTATCCGTCAACCGCATCCTGCTGACCCAGTTCGTGTCGCAGATGTGGCCAGACTACATGGATACGTTTGCAAACCAAGTAACGGCAGTACAGAATATCGACACCAACGTACAGGTCATCATGACGATGATGCAGATGGGCAACGGTGCGATGTTCAACGAGATTGCCGCTATGAGGTCAAGGATTGACAACGTGGTTATGGGTATCGACAAATTCGCAGTCAAGTAAGTTCCATATCTTTCAAAAGGAAGCGGCGGCTACCCTCACGGGCGGTCGCCGTTCTCAATTCACATGCCCAAAATTCAAGAAAAATGAAAAGAAAAAATGAAAAGCTATTTCAAGTAGTCGTATTCTTCCAAAATGCGCACATCTTCCGATGCGTTTACGATCACATTCTGTGAGTGTTTGATGACGGCGATTTTCGCCTTTTCGGATTGTTCAACCGTTACACAAGAGTTTTCAAACAGATGAACGATAACCAATCCGTTTCCTCTTGCGGTGATATTCACTGAAGAATGGTCGCGCACACGGATATTTCCGTAGTATTTCCCGCTATAACGGTAGCGGATTTTCGAGCCGCCCAACACAAGACTTTCCTGCACGTTACAGACGCTGTATTCATCGTCAACGAAAACACCTTGGCTGCGCAGGAAATCCAGGCTGAAGTTCGTCTTGATGAACTCGTTAGACGGCCAGTGGTGTTTAAGGCAGAAGTCTATCCCCTTGAACATTTTCTGCACGAGTTGTTCTTGCGAGTAGTCCCACTTTTCGTTGTAGAACTCGTCGCACATGCCAAGGAATCTACCCTCTTCGCGCAAAGTATTGTTTAGTTCCTTTGTTGTCATATTATCAACGATTGACAATGCGAATTTACAAACTATATACTTTCGTATTAGAGACGATATGCGGAAAATCGGTTTTCCGTAAGCATCATAGCATTATAATAATATTGAAGAGTAAATTTGTATTTCAAACAAATTAACTATGACAATCTACAAGGCATACGTTCAGCAACTATGGTTTGATGGGCGCACATACTCAAAGGGCAGTGTGGTGGACATCCTTGATGCCTACAACATTGCCGTTATGGAGTTCCCGTTCAAGAAAAACCCCAAAGTGAAAGCCCTGCCGTCACGCGACTGGGCCGGCACTGACGGCCTTGATGTATATGTCCCTGTCGATGGTCTTCCTGTCAATTCCTATGACCTTGAGGTGACATTCCTCTATGTCGGAACGGAAAACACCATTAGGGAAGACCTGTCAAAGTTTATTGATTTTCTCTGCGGAAGAATCCCAGGGAAAAACACCGATTCCATCCAGAGCGGAAGACTCGCCATCTATGACGAGCACGTCGGCATGGGAAGGAAGGATGTTGTGGTTTCCGAAGTGGACAACGAACTCTTCTACTGCTCCGAATACGACAAGGACGCGGTAGCAAAGTTCAAAGTCAAGTTTACCGTCTATGACCCGACGACTGATGTCAGAGAGTCAAAGACAAACGGCGTTGTTACGAACCTGTCATGGGGATTGTGGGATTAGACATATACAGGACGGTCAGCGGAACTGAGACCCTCGTTGCGAAAGTCAACAAGTGGAAGTTCCAGGACACGGCGATGGGCGAACAGTTCATCACCTGCACCGTCACGTCAGAAGTCCCCATTGACTGGGCAATCGGCGACCACTGCGAGTTCCGTGGTGAGACCTACACACTCAACTACAACCCTTCCGTCACGCAGAAAGCGCCGACAAATTCCGTGCAGGATGCCTACACATACGAAAACGTGAAGTTCGACTCGCAGCAGGACGAACTCACACGTTGCATGATGCTAGACATCACCCCGACAACAGGAGATTATGTTGCTGCCCTGGGCACCAACCACACGGGCAGCAGCAGGTTCCAGTTGTATTGCGGAGAAACAACGGCTAACGGATCGACGCTCACGGCGGTATGCGCACTTGCCGCGAAGATGCAGGCAAACCTCGACAGGCTCTATCCGACAAGCGGATGGCACATCTTCGTTGACTTGCAGACAACTTATACCACCGCATCAGGAGAAACCTTGCTCGTCACGCACACCGACTCAAAGCTGCTCACGTTCGACAACTCGACCGTAGCGCAGGCTCTTGCCCTCGTGCATACCGAGTTCAAGCTGGACTACTGCATCCGTGGCCGCAACATATACATCGGCTATTCCATTGACAGCATCGACCCCGAAAATCCAATCATCGACCTGACTTCCGACACTCTTGAAGACAGGTTCGTGTTCGGCTACGGCAGGGGTTATCCCGATGCAGACAACCAAGGAAAGGGTCTGTTCCAGATCAAGCAGATAGCCAACAGCCAGCAGAAGATTGTCACTCGCCTTCGCGCATTAGGCTCAACGAAAAACCTTCCGTACAACTACTACTTCAAAAAGTACGGCTTGCTGTCGCAGGCACTATTCCCAAACAACCTGCAACTGCCCGGCACTTTCCTCCCTCTCGGCATTACAACCGACAGGCCCAATGCGAACGGAACGACAAAGTGGGCACAGAACAACGCGAGAAGCCAGTATCTGCGCAAGGTCTTGGGTGACACGAACGACTCGTACATCGACAAGAACGACAACGCGGCGGCTTGTCCAGAGGGAATCCGTGAAGACTGCGCACGATGGGACGGAAGCAATGGCGACCTTCCCGAAATCTACCCGACGATCGAAGGTGTCACCTTTGGTGAACTGCGTGACGCGGGCGTTCCCGACCAGACAGGTGCTACTGGCGATGGCGCATATCAGGAAAACGAGACCAAGCCGAACGGCGACCCAGTTCAGCCCGACTATGAGCGCATCGACAATCTTCTTGCAGTAGGCTACACCGATAACGGTGTGCTGATTGACGATGCAAACATCGGTGACGGCATCATGCCTGAGAACGAAGTCGTTGACACCGGCACCCACTTCACCATCGGCATCGGGCAGACGAAACTCACCTACAACGCACAAAGCGAAAAAGGCGACTTTGAAAACATCGACCTTTTCCTTGAGGGCGAAGAGAGGAAACTGTTCACCGTAAAGGATGTTTCTCCTGGCGAGTACTTTATGGTTCCAACCGGCCCGTCTTATTCTTCGGTTGCATACCGCTTTTCCGTCAGTGCGCAAAGCAGCGCATCGGCTTCCGTTGGCTTCGTGATGAGGGTAAAGCAGAAAGTCGGCAGCACCTACACCAATATCGCTACATGGTACTCCGATTTCGTCACCGCCAACACATCGACAGGAGAGAAGGAGATGTATCTGCCCGAGCTCCCCGACCAGGGAACTACCAAGCAGGTAGAGCACATCACTGTCACCGAGTTGTCCGACATCGTTGTCACGTTCGCCCCGCTCATTGAGAGCATAACGGCGACAGGGCAGATCACATTGACTTACCAGATCGGCAGGTCGCAGTCTGGAGAGTATGACCCTGAATACACATGGTGTGCAGTCCAAGGCGACATCGCTTCCAAATATCCGTTCCATGTATTCATCAAGGACATGGGATTTGACCTCACAGCCACATTCAACGGGGAGACACCGGTCATGGCGATGAAGAGCGGTGCTTGTGTCGGCAGGGAGTTTGAAATCGGAGAGAACGTGCAAAGGGCTGTTGTCAACGGCATCCGCGGATACCTGCTGACGCTCAATAGGGTAGAGGACAGCAACCTTCACACCTATTACCCCAACCAATATTACCCGCTTGAGGCAGGAGACTATTTCGTGTTGCTCAACATCAACATGCCAGATGCCTATATCAGAGCCGCCGAGTTACGACTGCTTGTTGCGGCCACCCAGTATTTGGCAGACAACTGCGAAACGAAATACACCTATCAGCCGTTCATTGACGACATCTATCTCCAACGCAACATCGACGCGATGGAAACGGCGGGAACGCCAGAAAAGAGCATCTTCTGGCGGCTGTATGCGGGTTTGAAGCTCCCGTTCAACGGAATCCCTTCAAGTTATGATGCACCGCTTCCTTTGGTCAACATGACCATTGAGCAGGTGGCTATCACGATGGGAGAGGGTCTGACGCCCAAAGTAGAGCTCACGCTTAACGAAGACGTTGAGCAGACAACATTGCAAAAACTCACCGTTGCCGTTGACCGCATCTATAACGGAAGCATCTTCGGTAGCGGTGGGGTAGGTACAAACCTTGAAGCCGTCGCCGACATCTGCAACAGGCTGTTCCTGTCAAAGACACACGACGACACCGCAAACGGCAGGATCACCTTCAACGACATCGCCACGTTCCTTGAACTCATCAAGGCGAAAGGCGGTATCAATGTCGGCGATTTCCTGCCTGGCTTCCTTGGTAACGGGGCGCACATAGGCAGTGACGGACGTGCCGAGTTTGAAGAAGTCAATATCCGTGGCGCATTAAGAGCCGCAGAGATTGTCTTCAACCAGATCCGCGCAGAAGGCGGCGAGAAGATTGAAAGCATCGGCTACGGTGAGAAACTCGATGTGGATGAAGAGAAATTCAAGGCAACACTGAAACTCGATGGTGACGAATGGGCAACGATTGACGCAGGCGATATCTGCCGCGGCCTTTACAACACCATCGGCAAGGACTACACCACCGAAGACGAAGGCGAGGATGCCAACGGCTTCCGCACAAAGGCAGGTTTCTTTGCGAGTTACTTCACCATTACGAGCGTGACGAAGAACAGCAAAGGAGAGTGCGAGTTTACCTATGCCTTGCAGCCTGGAACCACCGAGCATCCCTGCCCGCTGATGAAGTTTGCCGTATATGGTAACTTTGACGACGACAAGAAAGAGCGCCAGTCCAGCATCTATACAACCGCTGTCGGCATCGCGCCGCGCCAGTTGTATCTTGCCCGTGTCAATGACTGGAAAATCAAGCCGCAGAACATCAAGATTGCCAAAGGCAACATCGACGGCTTGCAGGTCTATGAGAAAAACGCCGACGGCAATCCTGTCTTAAAGACCCTGTACGGCGATGCAGGTTTCTTCGTTGAGGACAACATCTACTTCGGTGGTATCCTCAACCAGTTCACGTCTGCCGACTGGGAGTACATCCAGAGCATGCTCGGACAGGGCATCCATGCCCAGTTGCTGCGAGGCAGCGACAACATCGTCGTTGACGCATTGGGCAACGTGGTAGGCGGCATCGTCGTAGAAGAAACCGAAGGTGGCGTTGTCACCAACAGGATTTACAAACTGCATACAGGCATCCTTGTCTATGATTCAGGAAAGAAGAGATACCTCACCGCAAAGGGCATGGACGAAGAAGGCGAACTCGGTGACGACGAGTTCAGGATTTCCTACACCTGCGAGGGCTGTGATGTGATGCGTGACGGTGCGGACTTCTACGTTACCAGAATCGACAACATCGTCAGCGGAGGCGTTCCTTTGACCGATGCCCAGCTTGACCTTATGCGTGATACAAACGAGTTCCGCGTGAATTTCGTCATCACCACAAGCAATGGTTGGAAAACGATGATGAGTTATCCCGTGAAAATCACCCATTTGGATTACTCGTACATCACCTTTGACCTCACCAACGAGATGGACTCGATGGCATACCGCACACAGTTGAAATACTATGACGGCCTGCCTATTACCACACAAATCAAGGCATACGTCAACGGAGAGGAGTTGGGCAGTGATGCGTTCGTTTCGTCCACGATGGTTTCCGAAAACGCCTTCACGGGTTCGCATACCGCAGCGGGAACTTTGCCCGCAAGGGCCAATTTCACCAATTCTGGAAACAAGGTGCAGTGTTCGCTTACAAAAGACGGCGTGCTGACCATCAGCCAGATATCGGAAAGGAATGTCCCCGACATGGATGACACGAAATACTACATCGACATCTCCTGCGTTGTCAAGTATGCCGGTGTGCAGTACACCAGTTCCTATAAGCGTTTCGTGCTGACCGAAACCACCAATGCGACACTGTACAAGCTGTTGCTCTCAGCAAATGCCGTAAGCAAAGACGAAGGCACATATACACCGTCAACCATTGACGTAAAGGCGCAGATCATTGATGACAGCGGCACAAGGGTTGTCGCGCCTAATGCTTCCGGTGCGGTTGCGGAGGACATCTATGTCAAGTACGTCAACGGCCCGTATGATGCCAACAGTGAATTGTTGAGCGCGATGCCGTCATTTCGCGATGTGCCGGTATGCGTCACCGTTCTTTTGGTCGATACGTCAGACGGCAATACCGTGCTCGACGTGGAGAGTGTTCCGATGACCGCTGTTGGGCGCAATGGTGCAGGCCAGCCGTGGGTAAAGACCAACTTCGACAGTTTCGTCATCGACTGCGACCATGAAGGCAACGTACTTGAAGAAAAGACAATCACCGTCACCGCAGAGCTCTATTGGGGCGATACGCGCTGTAGGCTCAATGATTCCAGTTGCGACATCTACAAGACAGGCGACCAGGTTTTCATGCCAGACGGCTTTAATGGTGACGGAGACAAATATTATATCGCTTACAGCTCATTTACGTTTCTGGAAGGCTCGTCGCTTGAATCGACGTACATCAACATATACCTTACCGACTACCCAAACGAGCATGCAGCATCCAAGACAGTGCCTATTATCGCCAACAAGCAAGGTACACAAGGGGTGACAGGAAGGGCAGGTGCCGCTCTTGTCTTTGTCGGTGAGTGGAGCGAGTTCGGTCAGTATGTGTGGGACGAGGACATCCGCAATGCTGTCAAGCATGACGGTCTGTATTGGCTTGTCGATGTTCCGTCTAACGGGAGCGAAGACCTTGGCGAGCCGTCAATGGAGAACGACAACTGGTTGGCAGTGACGACGTTGAACATCACCGCAACCAACATCTTGCTTGCCGAGAACGCATCCATCAACCTGCTTTCTTCAAACGCGATCAACCTGTTCAGCGGTTCTATCCTCACGTCGAGCATCAATGAGGACGGAAAGGGCAGTTATGTCATTTACTACCCAAGCCGCAAGAAGCGCATGGAGTTCTCCTACAAAGGCTACATCTACTACTATAACGATGATGACGGCAACACCGAGGCGTGGCGGTTAGGCTTGGGTGGTGAAATCGAGACGTCGCGTTCTGACGATTGGCAGCCTTTCCCGCTGTACAAATTCAACAGCGGTTCAAGCATCGTCTTTAACGCGAATACCACTTTTGACCGCACGGTTTATATGAGGTTCTTTGCCGGTTCCGTAGGCCAGTACGCCAACTATGACGGACGTGTTTACGACAGAAAATACCTCAACCCTATTCCGAGCGATTCACTTAGAAAGTACATCGAAGACGGCCACTACACTCCAAACCAAATGCCTTATCAGGTACTCACGGATGAGGGGAGCCGATTTGCTATCACGATATACGTTATCCAAGACGGTGTAATAACACAAGAATACGAACAATTTAGCGCATAGTTATGGCAGACTTAACGACAGGAAATATCAACACAGAAGCGCAGACCGCGGCGAGCGTCAACGACGGCGACTATATCTACATCTACAAAGCGGACGCAGGCGTATTCTCCAAGATTGAGAAGAGCTTGTTGCTGCAAGGTGCAGGTGGAGGTTCTGGAAGCGGGATCAGCGCAGAGGTGTACGAGGCTATCAAGGACAATGTGAACCGTGTACAAGGCAGACTTGACGCGCTAATCGGCGCATTGGCGAATATGGCATTTAACTCGTTGCCGAAGCCAGAAACGGTTGGTGTACTCACTTGGCCTGAAGGCACAACGCCATCAATACAAACACCGAGTTTGGATATCAAATACAATGGAGCAGCCGTATCCTCTGTAAACGTAACCGCAGACACCAGCGGAGCAACCGATATATCTTTCGTCGTAAAAGCCGCGAACCTCACGTCAAACAATGCGTTTGAGTTTACGTTAGGTGGTACTAGCGCAGTGGATTGCACCTTGTCCACTAGCAGTATAACGGCGGCGCAGGCTACAAGCGGAGCGACTGTTACCGTGACATATAGCGGGACAAGCGCTGCATCTGCCACGCTTTCCGTTAGCGGAAATGGTTTGTCGGCTTCGGTGAATATCGCTATTGCTGCGGCTGGTAGCGGATTGCACACTATTATAGGCACTTTGACTAACTGTTACATAGATACATTGACTACTGTGTCCGCGCAAGTAGCAAACGGCGGCACTTGGACTGGAGTACTCGTTGCTGAAAGCGGCTACGAACTGCCAACCATTAACAGCGGCATCATCACAAGCGGAACCGCTGGCAGTGTATCATTGTCTGGCTCTACGCTGACCATCTCAAACATCACGTCGGATATTACATTCGATATTGTCGCATCTTCAGCACAGCAAGTCGCTGAATATATATCTAATGGCCTTGTCCTTCACCTTGACGGAAAGAACCAAGGTGGCGAACAGAACAAATGGATTGATACTACGTCTGCACATAAAGAATTTGTACTGATTGGCAATCCGACAGTTACCTCTAACGGTGTGACATTCTCTACTGATGGAGTACAGCAATATGGTCGATATACTGGCAGTGTGGAAGATTGGCCCGCATCTTCTTGTACAATCGAAGTGTGTTTTACGCCCACAATAGATTTTGATGAAGAAGACGAAAACGGAGTAGGATTGTTTGGCAATTCAAATAATCGTGATATAGCAGCCACTTTTATGCCTGGTGACAACAGGGGATTTGGCTTTGCTGCGATTGCGTTTAACGAAACCGGAACGCGAAATTATAAACGTCTATTGTCGAGCGATACGACCATCAATAGTGACCAAGGTGTAACATTGTCTATGAATTTTGAAAGACACATGCTGAATGGCGTTGTAGACTCCAGCTCACGAGTGAATACAAGGGTTGGTACTTTATATGGTGACGAGGGCTTATCGGTAGGAGGATTCCTTCGCGCAGCAGATAAGTTTGTTGGGTGTAATGCAATCATCCATGAAGTCAGAATCTATAACCGCTTGCTAAGTGAGCAGGATATGAAAGACAACCAAAAGTGTGACAACGATCGCTATAACTTAGGTTTGAATATATGACACCTCTAACAACAGATATTAGCGCACCTCAGTTCGTCGCGGACCTCAATGATACGTTAAGTTATCTTGAGGCTGGTATCGTCGGTGTCGGCTCTAGCTCACTGAGGAGTCTGACTTCTGGTGTTAGTGCGCATCAATTCGTTGCGGACTTGAACTACAACTTGAATTATCTTAGGGACAACATTACAGGAAACTCCGTAACACTGAAACCGCTAACTGAGAATGAGGCCGCTCCACAATTTGTTGACGATCTCAACTATGACCTGAATCTTTTAGAAAGCGGTATCGGTGGAGGTGGTTCTGAAACGTCAGACACCATACTTATGCAGTTGCAAGGTGGTCGAATCGCAACTTCGACATCGAGTGCTGCGACGATTGACGGAAGCAACGTCGTTGGTTATCCATGTGCATCAATCAATGACACCGAGTTCTTCAATAACTGCCACACAAGGCTGATGCTCGACATTGGTATTGGTTTATGCACATTGACTGGTGTAACGCTTGAAAGCGGAGAGACGCTTACAATCTTCTGCTACAATTCAAGCGGTAGATACATCCAACATGTTTCATCTGTCGAAAGCATACCCAGCGGCACCCGCTATGTCAAGTTCATGGTATCCAAGTCAACGGCATATACATCACTCCGCAAGTTGAGCGTTTCCGTTCAGGGCAACGCCACACAGGTAAAGAACGGCACACCAGAGCCAGTGACTACAAGTTACTTCTCCTTCGATACGGAATACCCGTCAATGGATGCTTCGGGTAATATAATCTACACGGGTGCGAACAGCGGAAACAGGTATTACGACAACGGAATGATTAAGCTGCCGACGAACTACTCTAAAACAGGGGAAGCGGTTCCCCTTGTCGTTTTCGTCCACGGCACAAACGGCTTTGATTTCTACAAAGGGCCGAAACCATCGTATCAAGAGCCAATGTATTTAGAGCAACAAGGGTTTGTCGTAAACAATGGCTACGCTTTATGCGACTGCTCCGGCATCACCAATGTAGGTAAGTACCACATTACCAGTAGTGGGTACGATAATACATATTTCTCGCCAAGTTTTGTTACTTGCATTCATTCGCTTGTTGAATATGTCAATGCAAACTATAACGTCAAAACTGATGGCGTTTACTTGATAAGCAAGTCGGCTGGCGGTTATACGCTACATCTGTTAACGCAGATGAATATAATTCCCGTCAAAGCGGCGGCATCACTAGCGCCAGCTATCTCGCCGTTTGGCACTATGCAGTACTACACAGCAAATGCAACAAATAGGGCTACAAAAAGAGCTTTGGCACAACTCGGCATTACGATAACAAGCGCGTCGTGGGATGTAAACAAGCCAATAATTTTAGACAATATCCATAAGATTCGGCAGATTGACCCATTGTTTGTAGGCAATGCGTTTACTGATGATGACGTGAATGCACTTGTTCGGGTTTTGTACTACAAAAAATCTTCAGATAGGAAACACTTCTCTGAATGTAGCGAGTGTAAGAATGGAGTCACGATTACCGAAGGCAGTATGAGTGAAGGGACTGGTCTTCCTGCTGGCACGGAAGTCCCCGCACTTGGAAATATCGGAATCCATTATGAAACACCAACGTGGATATGGATTGCAGAAGACGACACAAACAATGTGTATTATAAAGAGGCCCTCTTGTATCAGCAAATATCGAAAAGAGGTAATTCCCCTTGCGGTATAACTACAATAGGACGTGGCCACGGAGCGCATCATGCTGTTGATACAGACCAAAATGCGGAAAAGGTGAGATATCAGACAAAATACGCGGGCGAAGTGGAGATTGTCAAGGCTTACGCTCAACTTGTCGATTGGTTTAACAATGATGGTTTAACGGATGTTACTAATAACGGTTATAACGATATATGAACTGCAACAACTGTACAAATAACAATGCGCTAAAAGAGGTCAAGATCAAGCACGTTCACGGCAATGTGCTTCGCATGGCCATCCCTTTGACTTTGCGCACCATAGAACTCGTTGACGGAGAAATCAACGCAACGGACACTCCGTTTGTTCCGTCAAGCGAACACCCCGTCAAGGTGGTGTTCTCAAAAGGCTCTGTTTCCGTTGCCCTTGATGCAACAATGAAAGACGGTAATATTGCCTACATCGAGGATAAAGGCAAAATCCCCGTAGGCACTTACGCAATCACCGTGACGTGCAACGACGACAACGGCAACCCGTACCGCTTCAAACAGAACGCCGTCCTCTATGTGGCAGACGCTACGATTGAGGCCGGTATTGAAGAAACCATCGAGTACGAGGTAACGACCTGGTACTTGGATGCCGCGATTTTCCTCGCACTGAAAGGTGAGGACGGAGTGGGCATTTACGACATCGAAACTCAGTCAAGCGGAGAGATTGGCGGTGTAAACACTGTTACCTTTATCCTGACCGACGGTCGCACCCGTTCCTTCAATATCCTTAACGGCAGCGGTGCTGTTGACAGCGATTTGGATATTAACTCTCCAAGTCCTATCGCCAACAGTGCCGTGACTGCCAAGTTCAACGAACTTTCCGGCGAACTTGCCGACTTGTTTGGTGACGTTGACTATGACACGTCGAGCAAGTCGATCCGTTTCTGGGACAAGGGAAAGACAAATGTTCTTGCAAGTCTTGACGCACGGCCTTTCATCAAGGACGGCATGGTGTCAAACGCATACATCAGCAACAACACGCTCGTTATCACGTTCAACACCGACAGCGGGAAAGAGGCTATCGGCGTTCCTTTGACGACTGTTTTCAACCCGAACAACTACTATACCAAGACCCAAGTTGATTCCCGCATCGCATCGGCTGTTGCCAACATCAACCTTTCCAACTACTACACCAAGTCGCAGGTTGATAACAAACTAATCGGCCTAATGGCCAAGGAAGATTTTGTTTATGAAGGTAGTGTCAA